>MDTE01033913.1_pt1 | contig 85077 bp, 76 predicted proteins | sample 811231 | NCBI WGS metagenome assembly MDTE01 (sample SAMN05326651, study PRJNA326480) | marine metagenome | isolation source: seawater | place: Indian Ocean: Red Sea | collected 2010 | reverse complement strand
GCCTTTAACTGATAATGAACTTAAAGTCCTTAGAGCTTCTGGGAGAGCACAACAAGCTACTGGGGCTCCTTTATTGATTCATCCTGGAAGACATGAGACATCACCATTTGAAATAATTGATATTCTAAGAGAAGTCGGTGCTGATTTAAATAGAACTGTTATGGGACACATAGAACGCACTATATTTAAAAGAGAGGATTTCGAAAGATTAGCTGAAACAGGATGTTATATAGAATGGGATATATTTGGAACTGAACAATCTTATTACCTACCTAGTCCAAACATAGATATGCCAAATGATGCTACAAGAATGGATCAAATAGAATGGCTACTTGAAGGTGGCTATGAAGATAAAATAGTAATCGCGCATGATATATGTAGCAAACAAAGATTAATTAAATATGGTGGTCATGGCTATTTCTATATCATATCCCATATAGTCCCACGAATGAAATCTAGAGGCTTTAGTGAAAATATAATTAATAAAATATTGACTGATAACCCTAAATCAATATTAGCATTTGCTACCCCTAAATAAAGTTTCCTTAAACTGGTTTATATACTAAACCTTGACATGAACTGTATCAAGGTTTAGTATATAAATAAAATCAGATCAATAATAAGGAAATATAATGGTATTCAAACCAGATAATTTCACTGAACAAGCACAAGAAATCTTATCTAGATCACAAGAATTAGTAAGAGAATTTAAACATTCTGAATGGGATGCTGAACATATATTTCTTGCCTTATTAGAAATTGAAGATGGTTCAACTTATGAAATATTAAAAAATATAAATATAGATGTATCGGATATACGTAATCGCCTTACTCAACTTTTAAACACATTACCTAAAGTTACACAATTCTCTAACCAAATATATGCTACAGAACGTGCATATAACATATTGGAACGTGCAAAGGTAGAAGCACAAAGGCTAAGTGATGAATTTATTGCGAGTGAACACCTATTAGTTTCTATCATACAAGAAAATTCAGGAAACATTGCTAAATTAATATCTGAATTCAAAATAGATTTAGAAGAAATATATAAAATTCTACAAAAAATTAGAGGCTCTCATAGAGTAACCGACACTAGAGCTGAAAGTAGATATCAATCATTAGAAAAATATAGTATCGATTTAACTAAACTAGCCAATAACGGTAAATTAGACCCAGTAATAGGAAGAGACAAAGAAATTAACAGGGCAATGCAGACTTTGATACGTCGCACCAAAAATAATCCTGTTCTAATTGGCGGAGCCGGAGTAGGAAAAACAGCAATAGCCGAAGGTCTTGCTCAAAGAATAATATCTAATGATGTTCCTGATGAATTAAAAAACCGTAAAGTTTTAGCAATAGATATGGGACTAATGCTAGCTGGCAGTAAATTTCGTGGTGAATTTGAAGAAAGGTTAAAAGCCGTAATGGCTGAAATAACAGAATCAAAAGGTGAAATTATTCCATTCATAGATGAAATTCATACTGTAGTTGGAGCTGGAGCAGCTGAAGGAGCGATAGATGCTAGCAATATGATGAAACCCGCATTAGCACGTGGAGATCTACAAGTACTTGGAGCAACAACGGAAGAAGAATATAGAAAATATATAGAAAAAGACTCTGCTTTAGAAAGAAGATTTCAACCAATTCTAATAGAAGAACCTAATTTAGAAACTGCTACACAAATGCTATATGCCCTTAGACCAAGATATGAATCTCACCATAAAATTAAAGTAAGCGATCAAGCTTTAGAATCTGCAGTAAAACTTAGTCAACGTTATATTACTGATAGACTATTACCAGATAAGGCGGTAGATTTGATAGATGAAGCAGCTAGTAAAATGCGAATAGAATCTCAAAGTATGCCAGGAGATATAAAAAAACTAGAAAGTAAAATCCGTCAATTAGAAAATGAAGAAGAAGCTTGTGCCCAAAGGGGAGATTATCAACAAGCAGCTGATTTAAGAACTGAGAGACTCAAAATACAAGAAAAATTTCAAATCCACAAATCAGAATCTAAAAAAGAAAATGACTCTCCAATGATAATTAAACCAGAAAACATCGGAAGTTTAGTAGAAATGTGGACTGGAATTCCTGTATCCAGACTACTAGAAGATGAATCATTACGATTATTAAAAATGGAAGATAGACTCCATGAAAGAGTAATTGGCCAAAATAATGCAATCCAATCAGTAGCTGAAGCTGTAAGACGATCTAGGGCAGGACTTTCAAGCCCTAATAGACCAATAGGTAGTTTTATTTTTTTGGGTCCAACTGGAGTAGGCAAAACTGAATTAGCTCGTGCACTTGCTCAATATTTATTTGATGACGAACAAAATATGATAAGAATCGATATGTCAGAATACATGGAAAAACATTCTGTTGCTAGGCTTATTGGTGCTCCTCCCGGATACGTAGGGTTTGAAGAAGGAGGACAACTAACCAATGCAGTTAGACGAAGGCCATTTAGAGTTGTATTATTAGATGAAGTGGAAAAAGCTCACCCAGATATATTTAATATATTATTACAAATACTTGAAGATGGAAGAATTACCGATGCACAAGGTAAAACTGTTGACTTTAGAAATACTATAATTATAATGACTAGTAATCTAGGTACATCTGGAGAAAATAAAGAACCTCTAGGATTTTTGAGAGATGCTTCAGAGTCATCTGTAATACAATTGCGATCATCAATTGAAGAAGCCTTAAAAACTACTTTTAAACCAGAGTTTTTAAATAGAATTGATGAGTTCATAATATTTGAACCTTTATCTGAGCCAGAGATTTTACAAATTGTTGATATGATGTTAGACGAAGTTAAGCAAAGAACTCTTGAACATGAAATAAATATAAAATTTTCTAAAACTTCAAAAGTATGGCTTGCAAATAAAGGCTATGACCCTAAATACGGAGCTAGACCATTAAGAAGAGCAATACAACGATTTGTAGAAAATCCCCTTTCAAAACGTATTTTAAAAGGTGAATTTACACAAGGTGATTGTATTTCTATTAACAGTAAAAAAAATGAACTTACAATATCTAAATGTTAAATAATAATTATAAAAAAGGTTTGTTAGCCATTGATAAATACAATTATTCTATGGCTATTGATCATTTCAATAATGCTATTTCCAAAAATATTTTAGATGAATTTGCATATTTAAAAAGAGGTATAGCATTTAAATGTTTAAATGAAAATCAGAACGCTATAAATGATTTTAATAATGTCATTAAATTAAATAAAAATAATTATGAAGCATACTTTCAAATTTCTGAAACATATATGTCAGAATACTTATTAAACCCTGATAACAAAAAATTGTTAGAACTTTCTTTAATTAATAATAATAATGCAATCGAATTAAATAAAGAATATTACGAAGCATTTGAATTAAGGTCAAAAATACATTTTCAAATGGGTGAATATAAAAAAGCCTTTAATCTTAGTAAATCATTATTTGATAAAAACCCTAGGTTGTCAGAAGCATATAGAATTATGACTAATTCACATGATTTATTAATAAATGAATTTGATAAAAAACAATCCAATAAAGATTATTATATATCTTCAATATTAACCTTCTTCATAATTACTATTGTAATAATATCATCCATAATATTTGTAATTAATTATTGGCGCTGGGCATAAAAATTACAATGGTTTAAGTAATTGAATAGACTCTGAATTATTTTTTATATCTTGCCATTCCCACAATTGAGGTACATATTCAATATCACTATGTAATTGTGCTTGATCAGAATAGTGACTACTACCTGGATGGCCTGAAGAACCAAGAGGAACCACCCATTTTGATTTTGTCCAATCGGAAGGATCATGAATATATCTGTTAACTGATAATCCATCTATATAAAATCTATTATTGAAAGAAAATGTTCCTGCCAAAGGAGTATCCATTCCTCCTGACAAAGCAAATTTAGGAGGATCTAATAACTTTTTTAAACTTGGAAATACTTGCGATAATGGATGAGAAGGATTTGTTGTATGAACCCTACCCCATATCCATTTATTGACATCTTTACCTAATCGGCTTTTAAGAGATATAATCGCTTCAATAAAGCTTTTTTTTATTAACTCATCCCAATTAAAAATACCTATATTAGAATCTTGCTTATCTTTATTCATGTTTTCTAAAACATGACCCATTATTTCCCCAAAATGACCAGGAGCCCCCCTACTTTTACCTAAAAGTGCTTCATCAGAAAGCTTAACAAATATACTATCTGAAATAATTTTAGAAAATTGCATGTACGTCTCTGCTATTATAGTTGGTTCTACTCTATTTTTATCCATATCTCCATTCCAATGAACTAATAATTTTTGCAAGTCTTCTTCAATGGAATTTTCCAAATTTAAAGATAAAATTTTATCTTTAATCCAAATTGCTGGTATAGATATAGAATCAGCATGGATTGCACCCATTTTACTAATGTCCATATCACCTTTATCTATTTCTTTTATTCTATTTACAATTCTCTCTGCTCTCCATCCATTACCAAAGTAATGGTTTATATGATATTTATAATCATCTGTAGTAATTTTTTGATTACAAGTTACAGCATAACCTACTTCAGGATTACGAACCTGTGGCATTTCATCCCAAGGAATTTCTCTTTCCCATTCATACTTACCATCACTTCCTCTAACAGGAATCCAAGTGTTTTTAATATCTCTAATAGGAATTCTTCCTCTGAGCCTATATCCAAATTCTCCATAAACATCACAATACATATAATTATTAACCGGCTCAGTCCATTCTTTAACTGCATTTTCTAATTCATCAGCATTTTTAGAGCGCGCAATATCTAATACCGAATCCATCCACTTAGTTCCTTGATTTGTCCCTGTGTGACTAAATGCAAGGCCAATCCCTTCTCTAGGGTTGCCTGCAACAATTCTTCCATGCCGAGTAATAACAACTTCAATACGTATAGGTTTTTCACCTTTAATTATTACTTCTTCTTCTCTAACATCTGCAGGATACCAACCATTTTTATAAGAGTATTCTAATCTACCCGAACGCTCTCGAAATTCTTCTATGAATAAATCTTGGTAATCTGCGACACCATGAGTCATGCCGAAACCTACATATTCATTATGGCTAAAGTGAGGTGCCCCAGGCACCCCAGGCAATGAATAACCTGATATTCTCCAATTAGAACAAGACAAATGAATTTGATAATAAACACTAGGAGTATCTAGGCCTCTATGAGAATCTCCTGCAACCAATGGAAGGCCTGAAACAGTTTTATCCCCACTCACCACCCATGCATTACTTCCTGCATCTGATTCATTGATATTATTTAATTCTCTCCATGCATAAGCTAATTCTTCATAGGGGATATAATTTTCTTCTTTGTGCTTAATACCAGGAGGAGTAGTTACTAAGTGGTTGTATGGATAACCTCGAAATAGCTCTGCAGCACGTTTTGGACCTATAGACTTAACTAATCTAGCTCGCCATAGCTTCATGTCAAAAGTACCCATTAACATATTTCTACACTTATAAACTAAAAAAGAGTGCCATGGCTCCCATTTTTCAGGTTTTTCACCTAATAATTTATATTCTACAGGTAGAGTTTTTGTATTATTAATAAATGCATTGATACCTTCAGTTAAAGAATCTACCATAAGTTTAGTATCTGGTCTAGAAACTTCATAATCTGCTTTAGCTGCTCTTTCTAAACTCAATTTCCTCATAAGAATATCTTGAATTAAATCAGATTCATTAATATTTCCTGTCCATTCACTCCATCTACCTAAACCTCTATGTCGATCATAATCCATATGCCATAATCTATCTTGAGCTGTAACAAACCCTTGCGCAAAAAATAGATCTTTCTCCGAATGAGCTTTTATATGCGGTATACCCCATTTATCTCTAAATATTTCTACATTTTCTGAAAGATAATTAAAATTTTTTGTAGAAACAACATCTGGTAGAGATTTAATCAAATCGTCTTCTGTTATCATTATCACCTCTTAAATTAATTTCAATATTACAATTTCCCATTGTTCATTGAATTATTGATTCAAAACTAACTTCAATAATAGCATTTGCAATCAACACTCCGTCTTTCTTGTCTTCATTAAGTAATTCTAAACCACCCTTAATGACCTCTATAGATTTAGAACCATAAGGTAAAACTTCCAATACCTCCTCTCCATTCACATCACCTGGTTTAGGAACTCCTATAGTTACTTTTAACTTCATTTCATTTCCAGATTTACCAATTAAATCTTGAAAATTCAAACTACTATGATGTATTGCGTCATATACTGCCCGTTTAGAAGCACTTGTATAATCAAGTCCTCGTATATCTACCCCCATACCCATTTCAGTTACGCATCTAACATAAGCCATAATATTCCTCTCATTAATTCTTAATTGAACTATAATTTAAAAGTTCACCTTACAAAATTCATTAAAGTATTGTCAATAAACTAATAATTAGCTTTTCTAATTTAATATGTTATATATTATAATAACTATTATGACTTATTTAGAAAACATTATAAATATACTTGGAGATTATCCAAAAAACCCTCAAAGACAAAATATCCAAGGTAAAAGATATTATGTACTTCCTGGATATTCAGAAAAACCTTTAATATCTGTTACAACTGTAGTGAAAGATGTAATTGATAAACCTGCCTTAGTAAATTGGGCAAAAAATATTGGAATAAACTCAAGTCAAGAAACTTTAAAATCTTATCTTGGACAAACAGTTACTTTAGATCTAATTAAAGATTTCCAAATAAAATCTAAAAATGCCGTTGAAAAAACATCTACTAGTGCAGCTGATTTCGGTACTTATGCACATCATTTGATTGAATCTATTATTAAAGGTGAAAACCCTCAAATACCTAAAGAATATACAGAAACGATTAATTCATTTTTCAAATGGCGAAATCAATTCAATATAGATATACTATTTTCCGAAATTTGTGTTTATTCAAAAAAATATTCAGTAGCTGGAACATTAGACGCTATTGGAATTAAAGATAACAAAATAATATTAGTTGATTGGAAAACGTCCAAAGCATTATACCCAGAATATGCTCTTCAAGCTGGCGGTTATATTTGCTGTTTAGAAGATATGACAAATAATGAAATAAATGAAGGCTGGATTGTAAGGCTTGGGAAATCTTCTCCTGAATTTGAAGTAAAAGCTATAAACATTGAGAATAGTAAAAAAGGATTTATTCAAGCTATAGAATTTTGGAAAACCTTTTATTCTAAAAAATTATATAATTAAGTATGCAATTTAATATTAAAAAAATTCTATCCTCTTCAATTGTTGGAATTTTACTTCTTGTAAACATAAATTCTTTAAATAATGATGAAAATTTACTAGCTAATGGAAGAGTAAAAAGTTATATAACAAAAAATACTGAATTATATGAAATATCCTTAGGAATATCCCCAGATCCGTTACAAAAAGGTATTGGACATCTCGTAATTATAATTAAAGATAAAAATACTGATCAATTTATTAATGATGCAACAGTAAAAATACAATTAAACCATAGGGCAACTACTCAAATAATTGGCCCATTAAACTTAACGAACCTATCTAGTATAGAACCCTTAAGTCTTAATGAATATGATATTGATTTAGTTTTAACTGAAACAGGAATATGGGATTTATATATACAAATACAAAAAGGAAATTCTTACAATGAGCTTATCCATGAAATCAAAGTAGTTAAACCTAACCCTATCGCTGCTTTATCTGGTGTTTTAGTACTAACTATATTATTATTAATTTTAATATATTCAATATATTCTCAAATAAAAATGAAAAAACAAACCTAGATAAAATGTACATAAACTATATATTATCCTCCATTATTTTAGTAATTATTATTTTTACTATAAGCTGTAACAGCAGTTATGTGCCTAAAGAAGTTTATTTTGATATAACTGTTAATAATAATGATTTAACTAATGAACCAAAAACATTAAAAGTAAAACATAATGACTACATAAAATTAAATATCCAATCAGATGAGATTACCAGTATTCACATTCACGGATATGATATAGAAAAAGAAATTACCCCTGATAAAGTTGAATTAATCGAATTTAAAGCTAGTGCTACAGGAAGATTTGATATTACAATACATAAGGACACGAATCACAACAATTCACATTCACATTCACATTCACACAATGAACAAGAAGACGCTAAATGCGAACATGAATTCCCTATGAATAATACTGATTCGCCGTCAATAAATATTGATATTTTTACAGGTGAAAATCCTGATACTTATATTATAGATCCGAATATTCTTAATTTTACTTTAGTATCTGATAAAGAAAAAACATTATATGATTCAAACAATAATAATATAGGACATTGGCACCTTTATATAAATGGCAAATTAAAAAGTATGTATTATGAAAAAAGTGCAATATTAAATAAAAAAGAATTTAATTCAGGCGAAAACGTCATTAAAGTAATTTTATCTAGTTTAAATCATTGTGAATACAATATTAGTGATACTACTACTCTAGAAATTAAATCAAAAGATCATCATGATGACCATTCTCACCATGATGATAGTGATGAAATACAATTAGCAATTCTAGAAGTAACACCAAACTAAAATATATATGAATAAAATATTTTCATCATTAATATTTTCACTAACAATTTTATTTATACCTTACAGAGTCTCAGCACATGGCTTTGGAGAAAGATATGACTTACCTATTCCATTAAATTATTTTTTAATTGGAAGTTCAGTTACAATAATTGTTTCTTTTATATTAATTGGTATATTTGTCAAACAAAAAAACATATCCGATAAACTATATAAAGAATTTAACTACACTAAAAAACAAAACTACTTATTGAGAACATTTACATTTAATAAATTCTCAAAAATTATACAAAGCTTATTAAAAATCATTTCAGTTACATTATTTTTAATTACTATATTGTCTGGGGCTATTGGAATTCAAGAACCCTATAAAAATTTTTCAGTTACATTTGTATGGATTATTTGGTGGGTAGGAATGGGATATATAAATTCAATAATTGGAGATATATGGAATATTATAAATCCATGGAAAGTAATTTTTGAATTTACTACAAGTACCTTTCGATTAAACAGTTACCCCCCTATATTTAAATATCCCAAAAAATTAGATGCTTGGCCATCTGTAATTTTATTTTTATTATTTGCATGGACTGAAAACATATATGATGCTTCTACACCTTATATTTTGAGCAGGTTAATTATTGGATATTCAATTCTTACTTGGACAGGAATGTTTCTTTTTGGAAAACATCAATGGATAGAATATGCTGATCCATTTTCGAAATTCTTCAAAATAATGTCAAAATTTTCTATTTCAGAAATTAAACTCTTAGACCTTAATAATTGTAAATCATGTGAATTTAGTTGCCTGGAAAATAATGAATGTATAGACTGTTATTCATGCCAAGAAGCTTCCTCAGATAATAACAAAATACTTAAACTACGATTACCCGGCTTTGGTTTAACAAAATCTCTAAACATAAGTATATCAACATCTATATTTATACTTTGTCAGCTTTCAACAGTATCCTTTGACGGAATAGTTGAAACTCCATTTTGGGTAAAAGTTCAAAACTATATTTTTGACCCCATATCATTGCTTGGACCAAATATAGTTTCCAATATTAACACTTTAGGTTTGATTCTATTTCCTATATTTTTTATTATGATATATTACTTTTTCACATCATATATATACATTTTTTCTAACAAATCAATAAATGCAATTTATATATTTAAAATCTTTACTTTATCACTTATACCAATTGCTTTAGCTTATCATTTTGCTCATTATTTAAGTTATATCCTAATACAAGGGCAATTAATCATCCCTTTATTATCAGACCCATTTGGAAAAGGATTAAACTTATTTGGAAGTTCAAATTATTCAATTAATATATCTGTAATTAATGCAAAAACAGCTTGGTTTATTTCTCTTATATCTATTATCTCTGGGCACATCATATCTATACTTGTAGGACATATAATTGCATTGAAAATTTTTAAAACTCAAAAGATTGCAATACGTAGTCAATATCCGATGCTATTTCTAATGGTTTTTTATACTGCTTTAAGCCTTTGGATTATAGCTCAACCTATAGTTGAAAACTAAGCACATGCTGGATGTTCTGTAGACCATCTATTATAAGTTTGTTCTTCCGCTATACTTAAATCATGTCTAGCTTTTAGCCAGCTTTCAGCCCAAACAATAGGGTCATGCAATTCACTATTCGGATTTTTCTTACTTCTTGCAATAAAACCTGGAAAAGTATTTCTTCCCGTTGGTTCCCCAATAGGATTATATCTTAAATCAAGACTCCAACGAATTCGATTACTTTTATTTGGTAATGACCCATGGCAAGTCATTTTATTTAATAATAAAACACTTCCTCTTTTCATAGGAAGAGGAATAGCGTCATTTTTTCGAAAAAGTTTATCTGGTATATGTAAACCAAAACCACCTCTTGCATCTTTACGATCACTTTGCGGACAATGAGTTTTTAGACCTTCTATATGACTTGATGGAACAACATGTAAACAACCGTCTTCTACACTAGCATCCCAAATAGGTATCCACACAGTCAACATATTTGTCATATCTGCATCTTCATTAGCAACTCCATTATCTTGATGCCAGGGGGTAGCCCCTAATTGAACTGTTTTAGTACCAGCATAAACAGGCGTTCGAGATTCAGGGGGTTTTAAACGAACATGTTGTATAGGGTTTGAATAAATTTCAGATCCAATTATATCTTCAACAATATCTAATATATATTTATTAGACAAAACTCGAAATACAGCTGGGCCGTGCCACATGGGCGTATCTTTTTTAATACCATTCTGAGGTAAAGAAAAATCAAAATACTGAGCATGAATTTTACCTGACTCTTCACAAATCCTTGTCAGCCTTTCACTAAAATCATAATCACTATATTTAGATTTAATTAACTTTTTAACATATAGTTCATTAGCTAGAGAATCTAACACCCCTTTATACTCTTCTATCAATGGGTCTAAAACAACTTTAGGGTCAAATGCATTTTCAACTACTAAATAGCCTTCAGAATTAAACCTATTAATTTGAGATTGATCTAGAAAGCTCAATTATTCATCTCCTCATGGTCTAAAAGTATTGCAGATATATTACTATGAACTTATTGTTATTTCAATTATTGACCTACAACTAAATAAATCGTATTTTATTATTGTAAAACAATTATATAATTATAATATTAATAAAGGTGTCAGATGGAATCTTATAGAATAGGTGTAGATATTGGAGGAACATTCACTGATATAGTTTTCTTAGGTAACAAAGGAAATCTTTTAATAAAAAAAGTAGCTAGTACTCCCGAAGATTATAGTAAATCTGTGATAAAAGGAATTTCTGAAGGAATTAATGAGCTCAACATAAATTCTTCTAATATTAGTGAAATAAACCATGGGTTTACTGTCGCTACTAATGCAATATTAGAAGGCAAAGGTGAAAAAACGGCTCTAATAACAACAAAAGGTTTTAGAGATATATTAGAAATTGCAAGAATTCGCACTCCTAGATTATATGACCTTTATTATCAAAAACCCACCCCAATAATAGAGAGAAAATTACGATTCGAAATAGATGAACGAATCAACTTTAGAGGAGAAATACTAAAAGAATTAGACTATAAATCTTTAAAATTAATTACGCAAAAAATTCAATCTGAAAAAATTCAATCCATAGCAATTTGCCTTTTACATTCTTATGCAAACTCAAAACATGAATTAGAAATTGCTAATTATTTAAGTTCCCAAATTAAAAACATTAATCTTTCCATTTCCAGTCAAATCCTTCCAGAAATGCGTGAGTATGAACGTACTAGTACGACTGCTATAAATGCTTATATAAGACCAGTAGTAAAAGATTATTTAGAAAATCTTAATAATCAACTTTCAAAGCTTGGATTTAAAGTACCTCTTACTATTATGCAATCAAATGGAGGGTTATCCCCAGTAACCCTCACAATTGATAAACCAATTTTCTCTATCGAATCAGGCCCTGCTGCTGGAGTAGTAGGAGCTTTCCATCTAGGTAATCATATCGGATCAGAAAACCTAATGACTTTTGATATGGGAGGTACAACTGCCAAAGCATCTATCATAGAAAATGGTGAAATGTTATTGGCACCTGAATATGAAGTTGGTGGTGGCATGAGCGTAGGCCATAGATTATTAAAAGGTTCAGGTTATATTCTTCGAGTGCCCTCAATTGATATAGCTGAAGTAAGTTCTGGAGGAGGCAGTATAGCATGGATAGATAAAGCTGAAGCATTACAAATTGGACCACAAAGTTCGGGAGCAAACCCAGGGCCAGCATGTTATGACAAAGGAGGAAACAATCCCACAGTTACCGACGCTAATGTATTGTTAGGTTATTTAAATCCTGAAAATTTGCTAGGAGGCAAATTTCCTATAAATTCCTCCAAAGCAAAAAAAATAATATCCGATAATATAAGCAAACCATTAGGGATACCTGATATAGAATCGGCTTGGGGAATCCACATTTTAGTTAATTCAAATATGGCTAGAGCTTTAAGGGCAGTATCTAGTGAAAGAGGTAGAGATCCACGTAAATTTACACTCGTTGCATTTGGAGGAGGAGGCCCTATTCATGCTACTGGGATTGCTGAAAGCTTAGGTATATCAAAAATATTGATTCCTCCTTCTCCAGGAGTTTTCAGTGCTTTTGGGTTGTTATTCGCAAATGTAGAATTCCACTTAGTAAAAACTTATTTTAACCCTCTAGATAATTTAAATAGAAGCCAAGCAAATAGAGTCTTAGATCAATTAATTTCTCAAGGAAAAAAACTACTAATTTCTGAAGGATTTAAATCTAATCAACAAGAAATAGTAATTCAATTAGATATGAAATATGTTGGACAAACCTCAGAACTAACAATTACAATGCCAAACAAATCATTTACTAATGAATCTATAGAACAAATTAAAGAAATATACATGATTGAACATGACAAAACTTTTGGTTACAAAGTAAACGAACCAATGCAATTAGTTAATATTCGCATAATTGCTAGAGGTATATCAACTAAATCCAGAGTTCCTGATAAAATTGATTCTCCTAATAAAATAAATAATAGAAATATAAATAAAAGAAATGTTTATTTTGGGAAGAAAATTGGCTGGAAAAATACTTCTATCGTTGACAGAGCCTTTTTAAAACAAAAAATTAAAAAAGGTCCTTTAATTATAGAAGAATATGATTCAACAAGTATTGTGCCTCCAAATTGGCAAGCTTCTTTAGACTTTATGAATAATATAATATTAAAAAAAACTAATTAAACTAAATTTAATGAGAGGTTCTTAATGAATAAACCTGAAGCTTTTGATTCAGTAACACGAGAAATAATAAAAAATTATCTATCTAGTGCAGCTGACACAATGGCAGTTACTGTAGTAAGAACAGCTAGATCTGCTGTTGTAAAAGATGGAATGGATTTCTCTACTGCAATTTTTACAGCTGAAGGCAACCAAGTTGCTCAAGGTTTAACATTACCTTTTCATATGGGGGCGATGCAACCAGCCTTAAAAGCTGTAATTGATTATTTCGATGGAGATGTTAGAGATGGAGATATATTTGCAAATAACGATCCTTACGAAGGAGCTAGTCATTTACCAGATATTTTCTTATTTAAACCTATATTTTATAACGATACTTTAGTTGCTTGGACATGTGTTATTGCCCACCATACTGATATTGGAGGAAGAGTTGCTGGAGGAAACGCATGTGATAATACTGAAATTTACCAAGAAGGATTAAGAATACCTCCAATCAAATTAATGGAACAAGGAAATATAAATAATGCTGTATGGAGAATACTCCAAAAAAATGTCCGAGTACCCGATATGGTAATAGGTGATGTTCTAGCACAAATATCCGCCTTGAAACAAGGAGAGAAAGACGTAATTCAGTTAATTGATGAATACGGAATTGAAAATATGAAAGTCTATATGACAGATATAATTGATTACACTGAAAGATTAACTAGAGCAGAAATAAAATCTCTCCCAAATGGTAGTTGGGATTTTACAGATTATATTGATGACGATGGAATATCATCAGAGCCTATAGCTATTAAAGCAAAAGTTACTATAAATGACGACGAATTACATGTAGATTTTACAGGAACATCCCCTCAAGCAAAAGGATCTATAAACCCTACACTTCCTTTTACTAAGGCCGCTGTATATACAGTTTTTAAAAACTTAACAAATCCTGACATAACTGCTAATACAGGATTCTTTAGACCTATAAAAGTAACTGCTCCTCCAGGATGTTATGTAAATGCTCAACACCCAGCTCCTGTTGCTGCTAGAGGTCTAGGCGGTTTCAGAGTAGCACATACAGTCTTTGGAGCAATGGCAAAAGCTTTACCAAGTAAAGTTCCAGGAGCTTGGGGAGGAGGAGAAGTAGCTGTAAGTTTTGGAGGATATTATCCAGATGGAAAAGCTTTTGTATTTGTAGAATTTAACAATGATGGCCCAAGAGGTGGCGGACCTGATGTAGATGGAGCTGATGGAGCTGCAGCACCTGTTACTAATCAAGCCAACACACCTATAGAAAGTATTGAAGCTAATTACCCTCTTCAAATAAACAAATATGGATTTGTACAAAATACTGAAGGTGCAGGCGAATATAGAGGAGGAATGGGAATTGTTAGAGAATTCAAATTATTACATGAAGAAGCAACACTCCAAATAAGATCAGATCGTAGTAAATTTTTACCCTGGGGAAACCAAGGAGGTGAACCAGGAACAAGAAATTTCAATATACTTAACCCTGATTCAGAAAATACAATTTTACCTTCAAAATTTCTTAAAACATTAAAAAAAGATGAAGTATATAGATTAATTCAATCTGGAGGGGGTGGTTACGGAAATCCCATTAATAGAAATCCGAAGTCTGTATTAAAAGATGTTTTAGAAGAAAAAATAACATCTAAACGTGCTAAAGATATATATGGTGTAATAATAAATAAAAATAAAATCAATTATGAAGATACTAAACTTCTAAGAGAAAAATTGCATCAACATCAAGAAAACAAACCCCTATACCCTAAAGCAACTCCTGTAAAGGGCAACCCTAAACCTCCTAAATTTTAATAGGTTTAAATTTATATTAATAAGAGGGATTCTTGTGATATAATATTGCTTACTAAAAACCTCTATTTTTAAATAAACAAACATTAAGTATAATAGGAGTTAATGTGGCTATTTTCCAAGAATTAACAATTGTAACCGGAAATTCACATCGCTTATTAGCTAATGAAATTTGTCAATATTTAAATATATCTATAGGCCAATGTGAAGTTTTTAAATTTAGTAACGACAATATTTTTGTTAAATATAATGAAAATATTAGAGAAAAAGATGTTTTTATAATTCAATCTATTTCAACCCCAGTTAATGATCATATAATGGAATTATTAATCATGATAGATGCTGCTAAAAGAGCATCAGCAGGTAGGATTACTGCTGTTCTACCATATTTTGCATATGGTAGAAGTGATAAAAAAGACCAACCTAGAGTCCCTATAACAGCAAGATTAATTGCAAATTTAATTACTGTAGCTGGAGCTGATAGAATACTCACAATGGACCTTCACGCCGGACAAATTCAAGGGTTCTTTAATATTCCAGTTGATGAACTTAGCGCTGTACCTATACTTGCAGATGATTTTAATAAAAACGGTCCAACAAACTCTGTAGTAGCAGCTACTGACGTAGGCGATGCAAAAAGAGCAAGAAATACTGCAGACATATTAAATATGCCAATTGCTATAGTAGAAAAACAAAGATTAGGCAATGAAGAAAAAATTGGTTCTGGAACATTAATAGGTAAAGTTAAAGGATTAAACGCTATTATAATTGATGATGAAATAGGTACTGGCGGTACAGTAATATCAGCAGCCAATATATTAAAAGAAAATGGAGCTAAAGATATTTATTGTTACGTAACTCACCCAGTTTTATCAGGAGAATCATCAAAATCAATATCAGATAGTGTAATAAAAGAATTAGTCATAACAAACACTTTGCCAATTTCAGAAAAACAAAATATCGAAAAATTAAGAACTGTATCAATAGCAAATTTATTTGGAGAAGCAATACATAGAATTCATAATGGATTGTCCGTTGGCGCCATGTTTAATAAAACAACGATTTAAGTATAAATAAATTTAGGAGCATTGCTAATTGAAATGGTTTACTAATCTATTTGGTGATTCAAATGCAAAATTAATAGACAAGATGCTCTTTACTGTTCACGAAATAAACAGTAAAGAACAAACTTTTTCTAATTTATCTGAAATAGATTTAAAAAACTATACTTCTAAATTAAAAAATTCTATAAAAACAAAATCTCTTACACTAGAAGATGTTTTAATAGAAGCTTTTTCCTTAGTAAGAGAAGCATCTAAAAGATCACTAAATCAAAGGCATTTTGATGTTCAATTGTTAGGTGGGATTACCTTGCATCAAGGTAAAATTGCAGAAATGAAAACTGGAGAAGGTAAAACTTTAGTATCAACATTAGCTACATACCTAAATGCTTTAGAAGGAAAAGGGGTCCATGTAATTACTGTTAATGATTATTTAGCTAAAAGAGATGCAGAGTGGATGGGCGAGATCTTTGACATGCTAGGATTGTCAGTTGGAGTATTACAACATGAAGCATCATTTATTTATGACTCTGAAGATAATGACGAAAAATTAAAACCCATAGAAAGAAAAGAGGCATATAATGCTGATATAACTTATGGAACAAATAATGAATTTGGTTTTGATTACCTTAGAGACAATATGACAAATCAATCATCTCTTAAAGTTCAAAGACCCTTAAATTTTGCAATAGTGGATGAAGTAGATAACATATTAATTGATGAAGCAAGAACTCCTTTAATAATAAGTGGTCCCTCAAGTCAATCACCAAATGAATATTATAAATTTGCAAAAATAGTTCCTCGATTATCAATTGAAAAAGATTACACTATTGATGAAAAACATAAAAATGTATCCCTCACAATTGAAGGAATAGATCAAATAGAAAAAATTTTAAATATAGAAAATTTATATGCCCCTGACAATTTTAATTTGGTTCATTTTGTAGAAAATGCTCTTAAAGCTAATACTCTATTTCAAAAAGATCGAGAATATGTAATAAATGATGGACTAATTGTATTAGTAGATGAATTTACTGGACGACTAATGCATGGAAGAAGGTATTCAGACGGACTACATCAAGCTTTAGAAGCTAAAGAAAATTTAAAAGTACAAAGAGAAACTATAACTTATGCAACAATAACTCTTCAAAACTACTTTAGAATGTATCCAAAATTATCTGGTATGACTGGAACTGCATCAACTGAAGCTGAAGAGTTTTGGAAAATTTATAAATTAGAAGTTGTAGAAATACCTACAAATAAAACTATGCTAAGAAAAGACTCATCCGATTTAATTTTCAAAGATCAAAAATCAAAAATGCAAGCAATCCTTAAGGAAATAAAAATTCGTCATGAAAAATTGCAACCTATACTTATTGGCACTACAGATATAGAAAAATCTGAAGTAATAAGTAAAAATTTAAAAAATATAGGTATTAAGCATTCAGTTTTAAATGCTAAACACCATGAAAAAGAAGCATCCATAGTTGAAAATGCAGGGCAACCTGGGGCTGTTACAGTAGCTACGAATATGGCAGGAAGAGGAACAGATATAGTATTAGGAGGAAAAAATTCCGATTCTAAATCAGAATGGGAAAAATTACATAAACAAGTATTAGAATTAGGTGGGCTACATATTATTGGAACCGAACGGCATGAATCTAGAAGAATAGATAACCAGTTAAGAGGACGTGCAGGTAGGCAAGGTGATCCTGGTAGTTCATCTTTCTATGTTGCTATGGATGATGAATTAATGAGAAGGTTTGGTGGAGAACGAATAAAAACTGTAATGGATTGGGCGGGGATGGACACTTCTACACCTGTTGAAAACAAGATGATAAATAGGTCTATAGAAAGTGCTCAAACAAAAGTGGAATCTCAAAATTTTGATATAAGAAAACAATTAGTAGAATATGATGATGTAATTAATGCACAAAGGGAGATTATATATAAGGAAAGAAATAAAGTATTAGACGAAGAAGCTGATCTCAAATTAAATATTAATCAAATAATATTTGAAAAAGTTGAAGAATTAATATCAGAGTTTATTCCTGAAAACCACTCCCCAAGCTGGGATCCAAATAATTTAATAAATGAATTGAATTTGATATTCAATTCATTTATTAAATTTGAAGATAAATCTTTATTTATTTCAAAACAACCTAACCAAATAGAATCTTACCTGAAAGCCCAAATTGAAAACGCATATACAGAATTAGAGAATAGGTTGTCTCCAGAGATTTTAAGACAATTAGAAAAGTCTATAATGCTTCAATCAATAGATAGTAATTGGGTTCAACACTTAACAAATATAGATAATCTAAGGCAAGGTATTGGATTGCATGCTGCCGGACAAAGAGATCCCCTAATTATGTACAAAAAAGAAGCCTATGAAATGTTTCAAAACCTTGAATATAAAATCAGACAAGATGTAGCATATGCCATATTTAATGTTAAATTAGCATCTAAACCAAGTAACCAAACAATAAATAAAAATTTAAATATAAATAACAAAACTAATAATCCTTTATCAAAAGGATTCAAACTAGGTAGAAATTCCCCATGTCATTGTGGCAGTGGTATTAAGTATAAGAGATGTCATGGTTCTTGATATTTTGTAAAAAATTTTATTATGACAGAATCAATAAATCACTTGAACAACTCTATTAAAAACGGAAAAAGCTGGTTTATATCTATATTAGAATCAATTTCAATTTGGACAAAACCTGAAGAGAAATACAATAATAATAACTATATATATTTTTTAGATGGAGAAGCTTTTGACTGGTTAGTTTTAGCTGAAAGGTTATGCTATGAAATTAATAATTTTAATTTATACAAAAAAGAAATAGAAAAATTCATAACCTATGGAGAGCTACCCGAAGCAATACCACTCTCTATTTTTAAAAATTCAATTGGTCTTAGTAAGTATAGAGGTTATTTAAATTATTTTTATGGAATTACAATAGAAGAATCACTATTAATATCAGTTGAAAGTGAAATACAAAAACGCAATTTGAGTAATGGTAAACAGTTCAATCAAGATTATACAGAACTAGCATTTGAAAGTATTTATTTATCAAGCCAAACAGCATTATTAGGTTATTTTTTTGAAGAACAAAAAATAAAACCTAAAAAACATCTATCTATAACTGAAAGTAAATTATTCACATATTGGTTATTCAAATATAGACATAAATCTTCAGATAAGTCTAGATCTGCAAGTTATACAAAAAAAGGAATAACCCAATTTTATAAAATTCAAAACTCCTCTAAAATAAATAATACTTCTGCAAAATTATTAAACAAAAAATCTGCGTTAGATACTTTTAATTTCTATGATAATAATTAGCTATTAATTGTTTTACTAAGTAAATCCTCAATCCTGTTTTTACGTTCAATAATGGAATTTAATCTTTCCATCTCTTTATCAATTATATCTTGAGGTGCATTAGATAAAAATCTATTATCATTAAGTCTTTTTGACAAACTATTTTCTCTAGAAATTAGTTCTTGTTTTTCAAATTCTAATCTTTTAATTTCGATATTTATATCTACCTCGTTAGGTAATACAATATTTAAAACACAATTAGATAAAACTACAGAAACAGTTTTTTCTTTAGAAACACTAGCAAATTCTTCATAATTCATAAATGACCTGATTTTGCTCATATGAATTATTGTTTCTTTTTCTTTAATAATATTTTCATTGAATTTATCTGATTTAAAATAAACATCTAAATTATTAATATTTTGAATACGAAAATCGACTTTTATGTTTCTTATAGCTCTAATTATTTCAATTACTATCATAATGTTTTTTACAGAATCATTATCTATTAATTTATTATCTGTTTCTGAAAAAATGGGATATGAACTGGTTATTAAAGCTTGATGTTTTTGTGAATCAATTGATTTCATCAGTAATTGCCATATTTTTTCTGTTATAAAAGGCATAAAAGGATGCAATAATCGTAGAACACCATGCAGAATATATACTAAAGAGAGGACAGCATCTTTTTCTCCTGGGTTTCTAAGTCGAATTTTAATCATCTCAAGGTACCAATCACAAAATTCAGTCCAGAAAAAATCATAAATTGACTTCTGAGCTTCACTAAACTGGTAACTGGAGAAAAATCTATCAACTTCTTTAATAGTCTCTAAATATCTAGTTATTATCCATCTATCATGCGTATTAGAAGGGTTAATAGAGTGAAAATCATAATTCAAATCATATTTATTTACATTGCTTATGACAAATCTGGAGGCATTCCAGAGTTTATTTGCAAAATTACGAGCAGATTCCATTTTTTGCTCATTTAGCCTCATATCATTCCCAGGCGAAGTACCAGTAGTTAATGCAAAACGTAAAGCATCAGCACCATAAGTATCTATTAAATCTAAGGGATCCATAACATTCCCTTTAGATTTACTCATTTTAATTCCATCAGGATCTCGGACTAATCCATGTAGATATATATCCTGAAAAGGAATTTCTCCTGTATTTTCAATACCTAGCATTATCATTCTAGCAACCCAAAAGAATAAAATATCATGGCCTGTTTCCATTACTGAAGAAGGATAAAAATAATCTAAATCCTCAGTATTTTCTGGCCAGCCCAAAGTCGAGTGTGTCCACAACCCAGAACTAAACCATGTATCTAAAACATCTGGATCTTGATATAAATTATTTGAATAACATTTATTACAATTTTCTATATCTTCTATTTGAACAATAGTTGAATTACAATCATTACAATTCCATACAGGGATTCTATGCCCCCACCATAGCTGTCTACTAATACACCAATCTCTAATATTATCCATCCAATTAAAATATATCTTTGAAAACCTATCCGGAATTATTTTTATTGAACCATTAGTTATTACTTCTCTAGCTTTTTTTGCTAAAGGCTCAACTTTAACATACCATTGTTTACTAATAATAGGTTCTACAACTTCATCACATCTATCACAATGCCCAACAGAATGATTAATATCTTCAATCTTTAGCAAGTTTCCTAATTTTTCTAATTCTTTTACAATTTCATTTCTTGAATCTTTTATTGATAAACCAGCAAAATCACCTGCATTATCATTAAGTTTTCCATTTGCATCAAACAAATTTATAAATTCAAGTTTATGTTTTTCTCCAAGAATAAAATCATTTGGATCATGCCCTGGAGTAACTTTTAATGCTCCTGTCCCATATTCAATATCGACTATAGAATCTTTAATAATGTTCAACCTTCTACCCACTATAGGTAAAATCACACTTTTACCAATATATTTTTTATATCTTTCGTCTTTAGAATTAACTGCGACTGCAGTATCTCCTAGCATAGTTTCAGGGCGAGTTGTTGCAATAACTATATGTGAATCAGAATTCTCAATATCATATTTAATATAATATAAATTGCCTTTTTCATCTTTATATTTAACTTCCAGATCAGATAAGGCAGTAAGACAACGAGGACACCAGTTGGTAATTGAATCTTTTCTATAAATCAAACCTTTATTATATAGATTTACAAAAGTATTTCGAACTGCTTTAGAGGGTACGGAATCTAATGTAAAACTTTTCCTACTCCAGTCACATGAAGCACCTAAACGTTTAAATTGATCATAAATTCTATCTCCATAAAGTTCAACCCATTCCCACACTTTATTTATAAAAAGCTCTCTACCTAGATCATGCCTAGTGATACCTTGAGATGCTAATGATTTTTCCACTACAACTTGAGTAGCTATACCAGCATGGTCAGATCCTGGCAAAAACAATGTAGGATCCCCTTTCATCCTATGCCATCTTACCATTAAATCTTCAAGCGCTACAGTTAATGCATGACCAATATGTAGCTCACCTGTTACATTAGGAGGTGGCATAATAATTACAAAAGGTTTTCTAGTTTTATCAATTTCAGGAGTAAAATATCCTGAATTCATCCAATATTCATAAATATTTAATTCAACTAATTTTGAATCGTAAACCTTATCCATAATAAACTCAGGATTTAATTCGTTACTTGTCATATATTTATCTAACCTCACTAATTTATATACTATCAGAAAGATAACAAATAATTGAATATAATACTTACCTTATTATTAATACATATCTTTAATAAATCTCATTATACAAGTATAATTTACTCAACAAATACTTAATAACATAATCATATAGAAGGTTTCCTTATGGATCTAATTAATATAGCCAACATAAAAGTATCGCCCAATCTTTACAAATTAATTAATGAAAAAATAATCCCTGGTACTAATGTGACAAAAGAAAAGTTTTGGAATGAATTTAGTTCAATTATTGAAGATTTAAGTGAAAAAAACGCAACATTATTAGAAGAAAGAAATATCATACAAAAATCTATAGATAAATGGCATGAAAATAACAAAAATAAAAAATTTGATGTACTCAAATATAAAAATTTTTTAGAAGAAATTGAATATATTAACAAACCTTCTCCTGATTTCAAAATAGGCACAAAACAAATTGACAAAGAAATATCTATGATTGCTGGCCCCCAACTAGTGGTCCCAGTAGATAATGCAAGATTTGCAATTAATGCAGCTAATGCAAGATGGTGGAGTTTATACGACTCTCTTTACGGCACTAATGCTATATCTGAGGAATTTGGAGCTGAAAAAACTCCAAAATATAATACACATAGAGGTGCTAAAGTAGTTTCTTATTCAAATATATTTTTAGATAAAATCTTTACCTTGGAAAATTCAAGCTATTAAAACATTAGCAGTTTTCAGGTAATTGAAAATGAAAAAACACATACATTAATCGCTGTATTAACTGATAATTCTAAAACACAATTAATTGACCAATCAAAATTTGTAGGTTATTTAAAAAACCCAGACCAAGAATTAACTTCAATTCTACTTAAAAATAATGAATTGCATGTTGAAATTCAATTAGACAGAGAACATTCTATAGGCAAATTACATTCTGCAGGAATTAAAGATGTTTTAATTGAATCTGCGGTTACTACAATACAAGACTTTGAAGATGCAGTATCTGCAGTAGATGAAGAAGATAAAATTAGAACTTACCTAAATTGGACTGAATTAATGAAAGGAACAATAAAAGCAAGTTTAACAAAAGATGGTTCTGAATTAATCAGAACATTAAATAACGACAAAATTTTTATATCTCCAGAAGGTAAAAATAATCAATACATACTTCCAGGTAGAAGTCTTATGCTGGCTAGGAACGTGGGAATGCACATGTATACTGATATTATTTTAACTAAGGATAACAAAAACATTCCTGAAGGGTTCTTAGATATCATGGTTACTGCTTTAGCAGCAATCCATGATATAAATGGCAACTCAAAATATTGTAATAGCCCTAAAAAAAGTATCTATATAGTTAAACCAAAAATGCATGGACCAAAAGAAGTTGCTGCAACAATTGAATTATTTGAAAGAGTCGAAAAAGCATTAAACTTAAAAGAAAACACAATTAAAATAGGCATAATGGATGAAGAAAGACGTACTTCAGTAAACCTACAACAATGCATATATGAAGCAAGAAATAGAATAATATTTATAAACACAGGTTTCTTAGATAGAACTGGCGACGAAATCCATACAAGTATGCAAGCCGGTCCAATTTTACCAAAATCCGAAATCAAGAACGAACCTTGGATACAAGCTTATGAAGACCAAAATGTAAATATAGCAATAAAAAGTGGCTTTATTAATAAAGCTCAAATCGGTAAGGGAATGTGGGCTATGCCAGATGATATGAACGATATGCTTAATACGAAAATAGGCCATCCTAAATCTGGAGCTAATACTGCTTGGGTACCTTCACCTACTGCAGCAGCATTACATGCACTTCATTACCACACGATAAATGTAAAAACTATTCAAGATCAATTATTAAATAGAGAACCAATAAATATATTAACTTTATTAACACCTCCTTTAATACAAGAAAAAAAATTAACAGAATCTCAAATTCAAAAAGAATTAGAAAATAATGCTCAAAGTATTCTAGGATATGTAGTTAGGTGGATAGGCCAAGGTATAGGTTGCTCCAAAGTATTAGATATTAACAATATTGCATTAATGGAAGATAGAGCTACTTTAAGAATTTCAAGTCAACATATGGCTAACTGGATTCATCATAAAATTACTAATAGAGAATATGTAATATCAATATTCAAAAGAATGGCAAAAGTTGTAGATAAACAAAACAAAAATGATAACAATTATACACCTATGTCCGATAATTATGAAGAAAGTATTGAGTTCAAAGCAGCCATTGAATTAGTATTTAATGGAGTTGACACACCTAACGGGTACACAGAAGACATTTTGCATAATTACAGAAGAAAAATTAAGAATTTTTAGATTCATATAAACTGACTGCAACATAAGAAATTTCACTTCCCTCAATAGGGGGGTTCATTTTTCTCACTTCAACAAATATTGATTTAATTTTAGGAATTAATAATAATTCTGAAATAATTTTATCTGCTATTGTTTCTAACAAATTATAACTGTAACTTAGAACTATATCTTTAACTATATTATAAATATGCTCATAATCAATTGTATCTTTAATTAGGTCAGATTCAAATACTTTATCTAAAACACATTCCATTTCTAAATTTATAGAAAAATACTGCCCCTCAATTTTTTCGTTTTCATAAACTCCATGATGAGCAAAAAATCTAATATCTTTCAACAAGATTTTTACTAGTTTACTCAAGATTATTTCCCTTCAAATATTTTTAAATTTTCCAAAACCTTTTTTGCTCTTTCAACTACAGGAATATCAATCATTTGACCTTTAAATGACGTAGACCCATGACCATTTTTTTCAGCATCTTTAAAAGTTTCAATAACATGTTTTGCATTTTCAATTTCTTCTTCAGATGGGTAAAATTCTTTGTCTATTATTTCAACTTGAGATGGATGAATAGCAAATTTACCTGAATAACCTAATCGTTTAACAATATGTATATCTTTCCTTAAACCTTCAGAATCCTTGAAATTTGTATAAGGTGTATCAAGTGCTTCTATTCCAGCAGCTTTGGCAGCAATAACTATTAATTTACGAGGATAATCAATTTCGAACCCATCAATAGATCTCTTTACTCCAATGTCATTAGTAAAATCTTCAGCTCCAAATGCAACAGCTTTTATTCGCAAAGAACTCCTACATATTTCAAAGGCATTAGAAACTCCTAAAGCAGTTTCAATCCAGGGTATAATTTTTATACTAGATTGCTTGATTTTCTTCAAGGCTTCATATTTATCTAATATATTTGAAACATTTTTAATATCTTCAACAGTATTAATTTTCCCAACAGATATACCATATATTTTGTGATTTAATACAGCTCTAACATCTTCTTCAAAAAAACCCGAATTTAATGAGTTCACTCTAGGTATAACTATGTTATTTTTAATAGTCATATTTGGCAAAAATCCTTCTATAATATTTCTAGCCTCATCTTTTCTATTAATAGGAACAGAATCTTCCATATCTGGAATATAAACATCTGGCGAAATAGTTAATGATTTTTCTAACATGTTGATTCTATTACCTGGAATAAACATTAAACTTCTAAACATATATCTCCTTTGTCCTAAAATGGTATAGTAAGATCATATAACTTTAATTTAAACCAATTATAAGTTTAAATCAAACTACAAATAAATTATGCATAAAAAAATTAATAATCAATCAAACAAAATACCTTACCTAGAAATTATAGGTATTACAGGTATCCCTGAAATAAAATTTAATGATAATTTAGCAGAAATCATCATATCCAAATCACAAAAACAAGGAACCCCTATAATAGCAAAAGACATTATTATAATAACTCAAAAAATTGTTTCTAAATCAGAAGGTCAAATAATAAATTTAAACAGTATTAAACCTTCTAAATATTCAATAAATCTAGCATCTAAAATAAATAAAGACCCAAGACTTGTTGAATTAATAATATCTGAAAGTAAATCAATTATTCGTATTGACACAAAGAGAAATATACTAATAACAGAAACTAAACAAGGCTTCATATGTGCTAATGCTGGTATAGATAATTCAAATATTCCAGGAAATAATAATGTATCATTGTTGCCCAAAAACCCAGATGAATCCGCAAAAAACATATGTTCAAATATTGCTAATTTATTAAATCATATACCTATATCTGTAATCATTACTGATACTTTTGGAAGGGCTTGGAGAAAAGGACAAGTAAATTTTGCAATCGGAACATCAAATATAGAACCTCTATTCGATTATACTAATCAACAAGATTCTCAAGGTAAAGTACTTAAAAATACTAATATTTGTACAGTTGATGAATTAGCATCCGCTGCAGAATTAGTTAATTTTAAATTAGATAAAATACCAGTTTCTATAATTAGAAATTATCCTTATTCAGTATCTCGCTTAGGCGCCCAAGAAATAATCAGACCAAAAAATGAAGACTTGTTTAGGTAAAATTCTTTTCAATATAACTAATTAGTTATTGAATTAAAAAATCGCTAATCAAATCCCCCATTTTCGTAGTTGATATAGGTTTTTCTCCTTTTAAAACTATATCTTTAGTCCTATAACCTAAAGACAGTATAGTCTCTATAGTTTTATAAATTTCTTGAGATTCTTTTTGTAATCCAAAAGAATAATTTAACATTAATGCAACACTTAAAATCATCCCTATAGGGTTAGCAATACCGTTACCTGCTATATCAGGAGCAGTGCCATGAATCGGCTCATATAATGAAGTTTTTATTTTTTTTGATTTATTATCAGTATTTAAAAATGATAAACTAGCAGATGGTATCATACCCATAGAGCCAGACAAGACTGAAGCTTCGTCAGTCAATATATCTCCAAAAGTATTTTCAGAAACAATAACATCAAATTTAGAAGGGTTTTGAATTAACTGCATAGACGCATTATCTACAAGAATATGCTCTAATTCTACACCGGGATAATCTTTAGATATTTCTGAAGCAATTTGCCTCCATAATCGACCTGTTTCTAAAACATTTGCTTTATCTATAGATGCTAGCTTTTTATCTCTTGTTAATGCAAGTTCAAATCCAATTTTCAAAATTCTTTTTATTTCATATTCTGAATAAATTAATGTATCTACTGCATTACGCTCTTCAGATGTAATCCAACGTTTTTTTGGTGATCCAAAATAAAGACCTCCAGTCAATTCTCTAACAACTATTATATCAACTCCATTTAATAATTCTGATTTAATAGGACTTGTATCTATTAAAGATTTAAAAACTTTAATCGGTCTTAAATTTGCAAATAAATCTAATGATTTACGTAAAAATAAAATCCCATCTTCAGGTCTTGATTTTGCTTCGGGATCATCCCATTTTGGACCTCCAACAGCACCAAAAAGAATAGCATCAGAATTATCTATTGTTGTAAGTGTTTCTTCAGGTATAGGATTTGAGTATTTGTCAATTGCGCCCCCTCCTATATCACCATAAAGTAAATGAAAAGAATGTCCAAATTTTTTTCCAATTGCTTTTAAGACTTTTACTGCTTCAGAAATTACTTCTGGACCAATTCCATCCCCCGGCAATATTGCAATCTTAAAATCCATTTAAACCCTCCATTTAAACCATATTATTTAACAACACAATTAATTAATTTATCTTTTATATATATAATTTTTATTATATCTTTATCTAACATATAGTATTTAATTCTTTCACTTTCTAATGCCATTTTTTTTATTTCTTCTTCATTTAAATCTGATGGTACTTCTATTTTGCCCCTAAACTTTCCATTTACTTGAATAACAATAGTTTTAGCATCTAATTCTAAATGCTTTATATTCCATTCTGGCCATTTTTGATCATGCACACTGTAATTATACCCTTGTAAACTCCATAATTCTTCTGACATATGTGGCGCAAATGGAGCAAGCATAAGAATAAAATTCATCTTAATTTCATTCCAAATACCCGCATTAAAAGATTTTGTATTTATTTTTTCATTTATCCAATTTGTAAATTCCATTAAAGAAGCTAACGATGTATTAAATTTAAACTTTTCTAAATCTTCTGTAACTTTTCTAATAGTCTTATTAATTATATATCTAGATTCTTTGTCTAATTTATCATCTTTATTGTTAGAAATAAAAACACTTATGTCTTTATTAAAGATTTCCCATATTCTATTAATCCATCTAGACATTCCTCTAAGTCCACTATCAGACCATTCACCTCCTTGATCCCAAGGCCCTATGAACATTAAATAACACCTAACTACATCAGATCCTACTTGGTTAACATATTCATCTGGAGAAACAACATTCCCTCTTGATTTACTCATTTTTTGACTTCCAGAGATTATATGACCTTGGTTAAATAATTTTTTAAATGGTTCATCAAATTCAATCAACCCTAAATCTCTTAAAGCTTTAACAAAAAACCTAGCATATAAAAGATGCATAACTGCATGCTCAGCACCTCCTGTATATTGATCAACTGGACCCCATTCTAAAATTTTATCTTTATCAAAAATACCCTGCGAATAATTAGGACTTAAATACCTAAAGAAGTACCATGAAGAATCTACAAAAGTATCCATAGTATCTGTTTCTCTTTTTGCCTTTGAATCACATTTAGGGCATATAGTATTTACAAAGTCTATACTAGTAGACAATGGAGATTCTCCTGTAGGTAAAAATTCAGCATTTTCTGGTAATACTACAGGCAAATCTTCTTCAGGAACAGGCACAATTCCACAATTATCACAATAAATAATTGGTATAGGAGTTCCCCAATAACGTTGTCTAGATATCAACCAGTCCCTCATCTTATAATTTATTGCCCTTTTACCATAGGTTTTATTTTCAATATAATCTGCAATTTGTTTTTTTGCTTCAATATTTGACAAACCATCAAATTCACCAGAGTTAACCATAATACCATCAGCAAGATACGCTTCATCTAAATTCTCACCTTCTATTAAAGAATTTTTAACCACCAATTTAATATCTAAATCATATTTTTTTGCAAAATCATAATCTCTTTGATCATGTGCAGGAACACCCATTACAACCCCAGTCCCATAACTTAAAAGAACGTAATCAGCAACAAAAATTGGTATATTTTCTCCATTTAATCTGTTAATACAATAAGAACCGGTAAAGACACCTGTTTTTTCTTTATCCGTAGACAATCTTTCAATTTCTGAAGATTTACTTGCTTCGTAAATATAAGATTGAACAACATCTATATTGTCTGAAGTAGTCAATTTATTTACTAAAGGATGTTCTGGTGCTATAACTATAAAAGTAACTCCAAATATTGTATCTATCCTAGTCGTAAATGTGTTTATAAATTCTTGATCTAAAAGATGATGTCTAATATCAAAACTTATCTCAACTCCTTCACTTTTACCAATCCAATTATTTTGCATTAATTTAACTTTTTCTGGCCAATCGTTTTTTGATTGATCTAATAGCTCTTCAGCATATTTAGTAATTTGCAAAAACCATTGATTCAAATCACGTTTTACTACTTCAGTATCACATCTTTCACACAAACCGTTATCTAAAACTTGTTCATTAGCTAAAACAGTATTACATGAATTACACCAATTAGCTGGAGCAAAAGTCCTATAGGCTAAACCTTTTTCATACATTTTTAAAAAAATCCATTGATTCCATTTATAATACTCAGGATTACATGTAACAATCTCTCTATCCCAATCATATATTGTCCCCATAGATTTCAATTGACGACGCATATTTTCAATATTTTTCATTGTCCATTGATATGGATGTATACCATGTTTTATGGCAGCATTTTCTGCTGGCAATCCAAACGCATCAAAACCCATAGGATGTAGAACATTATATCCTTGCATCCTACGAAATCTTGCTCTAGTATCAGAAGGTGTCATAGCATACCAATGGCCAATATGCATATCTCCAGATGGATACGGATACATTGTTAATTCATACCATTTTGGTTTATTAACTTTATCATTTACCCTATATAATTTATCTCTAAACCATTTATCTTGCCATTTTTTTTCTATTTTTTGATAAGGATAACGATCTGCAAGCAAATCAGATGATTCCATTTTTTATTTCTCCAACATTTTAAAATATTTAAAATTAATATAAATCTTTAATATATTCAACTACTGAGTTTCCAACCTCAGATGTAGATGATGTACCTCCTAAATCTTTAGTTAAACTATTCCCCTCACTAATTAACTGTTCTACTGCTTTTTGCATAATTAAAGATAGTTTTTTTTCTCCTAAATGAGATAACATCATAGCTCCAGAAAAAATCGCAGCCATAGGATTCGCTACTCCTTCATTTACAATATCAGGGGCACTACCATGAACAGGTTCAAACATAGAAGGATATTTATATGAAGGGTCAATATTTCCACTCGGAGCTAATCCCATACTCCCAGTAATAATTGCACCAATATCAGTTAAAATGTCTCCAAATAAATTACTCGCAACTACCACATCAAATGTTTCTGGTTTACGGATAAAATCCATACATGCAGCATCAACTAATAAAGATTCAGTTTTTATATCTGGATAATTTTTAGAAATATTTTTAAACGCTCTATCCCATACAACCATTCCAAAACCCTGTGCATTAGATTTTGTCACCGAAGTTACTAATTTTTTATTCCCTCTTTTACGTGCCAGTTCAAAAGCATAAGTTATTGCTCTTTCACACCCTCTTCTAGTAAAGATACCAGTTTGAATACCAATTTCATTAGAATCTCCAAAATATTGAAACCCCCCAATATTAGCATATTCTCCTTCAGTATTTTCTCTTATAACTATAAAGTCTATTTGACCAGCTTGATATCCTTTAAGAGGGGAGTCTATCCCTTCATATAATATTGATGGACGCTCACATATATATTGGTCAAATTGCCTCCTTATTGGTAATAACAACCCGTTTAAAGTAATATGATCTTGTAATTCAGGATGTCCAACTGCACCTAAATATATTGAATCAAAATTAGCCAATTTTTCAAGTGCATCATCAGGCATCATAAATCCATTTTTAAAATAATAATCTGAACCCCAATTAAATTCAGTAAAAGAAAAATTTAAATTGCTTTTTTTTGAAATATAATTTAAAACTTTCAATCCTTCTTCAATTACTTCAGGCCCTATACCATCACCTCTTATAACTGCAATATTATATTTAGACATATAATCTCCATTTACTTTTTTCTCGCATATTCAAAAGATTTAATTGCAAGAAAACTTACATCTTTAGGTATTAATTCAAGTGAGCCGCTTGGGGTCATTAATGGCATTTCCTTCAATATATCTACTTTATCTACCCAAATCCAGCCAGGTTTTAATGTATTCTGTCTTTCAATTAATTTACAAAAATATATCATATCTATATGATTATGATCCCCCATAATTTTATCGGAAATTTTTTCTACCATAATAGTAAACGGAGGTTCAATTTGCACAGGATCATTAAAATCTAATTTTTCCCTAGTACTCAATATTTCTACTTTCAGACCAGTTTCTTCAAAAATTTCTCTTAGCACAGCTTCAACTGGGTCCTCATTAACTTCTATATGACCTCCAGGAGGTAACCATGCCGAAACCTTAGGATGCCAATGAAGTAAAACAGCATTAGAATCCACAACAAATCCAGTCGCAGTAAAATGTCGTATATTGCTCATAAACAGATCCTCAACCAAGAGTAGTATGGCCCCAACGGAATTCGAATCCGTGTTTGCGCCTTGAAAGGGCGCTGTCCTAGGCCTCTAGACGATGGGGCCAAAAAATAAGAATATATAAATTATAATTGTTTTATGGGTATATAGCCAACTGTTTTAAGCCCTCATCTTCATTAAATCCACACATTATATTCATATTTTGCACTGCTTGGCCTGCAGCACCTTTAACCAAGTTGTCTATAGCACTAATAACAATTATCTTTCTTGATTCATTATCTAAATATGGATATATAATACAATTATTTGAACCTAAAGTTTGTTTAGTCATAGGAGAAAAATCACTAATTTGAACGAATGGATGTGTTGAGTAAAAATCTTTATATAATTCCAAAAGTTCTACTTGCCCATTATCTCCTTCCTTTAAAGTACTGTCTATAACAGAGGTATAACAAGTAGCTAATATACCTCTAACCATAGGAGCTAAATGAGGCACAAAAGTTATTTTATTATTTATATTAGGATTAATAAAATCTAACTCTTGTTTAATCTCAGGCATATGACGATGATTATTAGTTGAATATGCTAGCATATTCTCTGTCATTTCAGAAAAATGAGTTTTTAGTGATAATGACCTCCCTGCACCAGAAACTCCAGATTTTGCATCAATAATAATGTCCTCGTTAATAATATTGTTTTTAACTAAAGGAGCTAAAGCTAATATAGACGCAGTAGGATAACATCCAGGATTAGCTACAATATTTGCAGATAAAATTTCTTCTCTATATATTTCTGGTAAACCATAAACTGATTCATTTAACATATTTGGATATACATGATCATAATCATACCAAATCTTATAAAGCTCTTTATTTTTTAATCTAAAATCTGCACTTATATCAACAATTTTGATATTTTTATCAAAATATTTATTTAAACTTTCAGCACTCGCTAAATGTGGTAAAGCAGAAAATACAAATTCAACATTAGAATCTAATTCTTCAGTTATTGTTAAATTAATCTTAGAAAGATGGGGGAATACATCTCCAATTTTTTTACCCACCGAACTTCTTCCAGTTATAGAAACTATATCTATTTCATTATGTTGATTTAAAATACGAGCTAATTCAGATCCAGCATAACCCGTAGCATTTATTATCCCTACTTTCATTTAATCTCCACAAAATAAAAACTATATATAGAAATAGAATACTATTATACATTAAAAAATCAAATTATTATTGTTTCGACGGGCAAATTGTATTTAAAACACATTCCCCACATTTAGGATTTCTTGCATTGCAAATTTGTCTTCCATGATTAATAAGATTCATATGAAAAGAAAATATTTTTTTTGGCATTATCATTTCTTCTAAAATTTCATGCGCATCGTCTGCATTTACTTTATTATCAATAAAATCTAATCTCTTTGAAAGTCGGAAAATATGTGTGTCTACTGGCATTACAGGCATCCCAAAAGAAAAACATAAAACTATCGCAGCAGTTTTAGGACCAATTCCAGGTAAGGATTTAAGCCATGATTTAGCAGCAATTATATCCATTTCTGATAAAAAAGAAATATCAAAAGAACCAATGTCTAGATAAATAATTTTAAGCACTTCTTTTATTCTTGAGGCCTTTATTTTAGCGAGACCTCCTGTATAAATCTGAGCCTCTATATCTTCAATTGGTGCATCTTTTATTAATTCAAATGATTTAAATTTTTTTATTAAATTATTAAATGCTCTTATAGAATTAATATCAGAAGTATGCTGAGATAATATTGTATATATCAATTCGGACATAGGATCTCTTCTGAGTTCCCATTCAATCTCACCATATTTTTCTTCCAAAAGCTGTATAGCCATATTTATTCTCTTAATTCTTGACTTAATTTTTTTTGAAGTATTAATAGACAATTATGACCTCATTTTGCATTTATAATTTACAAACATTTATAATTTAATTGATATATAATAATAAATTAATTATATATCAATATCTATTAAGGTTATTTAACTTGGATGTAATAAATTTAATAAACAATATATCTAATGATAATATCCCTTACAAACATTCGGATTTAATTCATATTTCTAATATTGATAGTAACCAATTAAAAATATTTCTGAAAGCATGGGAAGATATTCCTAAAACACGTAAATTAGACTTACTAAGAAAATTCATCTTCTTATCTGAGGAAAATATTGAATTAGACTTTTCACAAATATTTATAAATCTTTTAAATGATAAGAATTCTGAAGTCATTAAACTATCTCTCGAAGGTTTGTGGGAATATGAAGGCAGGGAAATCATTGATCCTATTATTAATCTAACTCATAAAAATCATACTAACGAGGTCAGAATATCGGCTATAGTACTTTTAGGAACATTCATTGTTCACGCATTAGACAAAAAAATCATTCAAAGAGACGCAAACAAAATTGCTAATCAACTAAAGTCAATATTTAAAAATGAAAAAGATTTAAATATTCAAGCTCAAGCCCTAGAAGCTATGTCTCCATATAAAGATAATGAAACAAACTTACTAATAAATCAAGCTTATAAATCTGATCATAATACATTAAAAAAAAGTGCGATTTTTTCTATGGGTCAATCCAACGACGAAACATGGCTATCCAATATATTATCTGAATTGAAATCAAATAACCTTAGTTTTAGATTTGAAGCTATAAATGCATATGCTAAGCTTTGCAATTCTAATAACATTTCCCCCATATCAAATCTCTTAACAGATGATGAACAAGAAATTCGACTAGCATCATTAAATGCTATAGGTATAATTGGTGGAGAAAACGCAAAAAAATTATTGAGAAAAGCCTCAAAAAGCACCGATTCTATTTTATATAAAACAGCAACCGAAATTTTAAAAAATATATCTTTCGAAGAAAATTCTTCAATATTTTCCCAAGCAGAAATAAATTTATAATTAAATAAGCAAAATATTAATGTCACTAATTAACAAATCAAATGATCATATATGTGTAATAGGTACTGGAATAATAGGTACTGGAATAGCTTTAGATTTTGCTTTGTCAGATTATAAAGTAAAACTAATTAGTAGAACAAAAGAAGGAATTATAAAAGCAAAAAATTTAATCAATAATGATTTAAAATTCCTATTGAAAATTAACAAAATCAACAATTCAGATTTAGAAACAATAAAAAGAAAAATAAAATATTTTTCTTCAATGAAAAATTCAATTAAAGATTGTCCTTTAATAATAGAATCTATATATGAAAATTTAAATGATAAAATATCAATATTTTCACAAATTGATAAAATAAGTGATCCTGAAGCAATAATCACGAGTAGCACTTCCAGTTTTTTACCAGAAGAATTTCAATTAAGTTCTACGCGACGAAAAAAAATACTTTTAACTCATTATATAAATCCTCCCTATATTATTCCATTAGTTGAAATTGTTCCCGGGAATGATACAGCAGATAAAACTATATATGAAGTATATGATTTGCTAAAATCAATTAACAAAAAACCAGTTATTTTAAATCAACCTATCCCAGGTTTTATTTCAGTAAGATTACAAATTGCTCTACTTAGAGAAGCACTTTATTTAATTGACAATAATCTTGCAAATGCTAAACAAATAGATGATGTAATAAAATTTAGTATTGGTCGCAGATGGGCAATTTCAGGTTTGTTAAAAACTCTAGATTTAGGAGGATGGGATATTCAGTCTAGTATATATGATACCCTTGCCTCAAAATTATCCAATTCAATAAACACTCCAAATATACTTAATACTAAGATAAAAGAAAAAAAATTAGGAGTGAAATCACAAGAAGGTTTTTATAAATGGACTAAAGAAGAAATAAACGAAATTAAAACTAATATTGCTAAAATATCTTATTACATAGATAACCTTTAATATAATAAAATTTATAAAATACCCACAGCTTTTATTTCAACTAAGTATTCATCACTAACTAAAGATTCTACAACAATCAATGTGTTCGCTGGATAATCCCCTTCTGGAAAATAATTAGCAAAAACTTCTTTTCTAGCATCTAGAAAAGGTTTAATTGAGTCTCTCCCAACTAAATAAGTTGTAAATTCTAATAAATCCCCCATATCTGCCCCTTGGCTGTTTAATATAAGTTGAATGTTTCTAAATGTCTGTACTGTTTGTTCAAACACATTTCTTTCTCCAACTAATATTCCATTTATATCTACCCCTACTTGACCAGATATAAAAATCAAATCATTATTATTGGATTTCACTGCTTGAGAATATAAACCTAAAGCCTTTGGTGCATTTTTTGTATTTATAATTGACTTTGTTCTAACCATTTTTATTCTTTCTCCTTAACAATATATAATTTTTTTAATCACTATTATTAAACGACTTAATCTGTTCTATAAATTTTTCTATACTAGCCCAAATTTTATTTAAAATTGTTAAATCAATTAACTTTTTATAAAGATTTAATACAATCATTATCTAGTGGATTTAATGGAGAAAAATCTCTGTTATTTTGATACCAAGGCCTAGTATCTTTTGTACATGCATTGCTCACAGCATTATAATTCATATAAATTATTGATCTAGTCCATGGAGAAACATTATTTGCAGATCCATGTAAAACATTACAATGTACAAAAGCAACAGATCCAGACAACCCAATTAATGGCTCTATCCCGTATTTATTAGCTAATCCCTCTAATATATCATTAGTTATATGATGCAATTCATATCCCTTGCCTTTAGCATCTTTATGTAAAGATGAAGTTAATAATCCTTCTTTATGTGAACCCGGTAAAACAAGCAAAGGCGATTTTACTGTAGTACAATCATCAATAAAAATACTAGCCATAATACATTTTGGTTTTAGCATACCATCAATTTTATGAAATGGAGGGAAATCTTGATGCCAATCCCACGAAGCACCTGACCCAAAGCCTTGCTTTGGGTTTAATCTACTTTGATGTAAATATACATCTTCATTTAACAACTGTTTAACAGGATTTAATATTTTTGGATGAAGAGATAACCTATGAAAAGATTCTGAGTATTTATGAACACCAAAAGCTAATCTGGTAGCTGAATCATCATTTTTTTCTCTAATTATTTCTGGACCTTTTCGTTTATATATATCAGTTAAAGAAGATTTAAGTTTATTAATTTCTTCTATATCAAGTAAAGAAGGGAAAAATAAATAACCTTTTGTATTATATTCTTCAATTTGAGATTCAGTTAAAATCATAATTATTTATTTACATAATTCTTAAAATTACTGAGTGCAACCTCTACCTGGAATATCCCATACTTCTTCAACTATTCCATTTCTAACACATATATATTGGTCCCATCTGTTTACAAGCATATCCTGGTAATCCGGTTCAAGTAATAATTTATCTCCAATAGATAAAGAATTAGCTTTGTCTGTTGAAAAAACTACATGGTTTTCAAAAAATTTGTCGATTTTAACATCAGTCCTCGAATATACAGTAGGGGCAATACCTGCCCAAGAATGTGCAGAAGTGCCGACATCACCAATAAATTTACAATCTGATGGATTACTTATTACAGTAGTAAGAATTTTATTCGCAATTTTATATCCCATATAATCATACCTATGCCCCATCAACGCATAAGTACCTCCTTCAACCTCTGTAACTCCAGGTATTTGTGTAGCAACATCAATCGTAAACGTTTCTCCACTTGAAACAATCTCTACTGGTATACCTTCTAGTTCTATAGCATTTTTAACATCTAAACAAATTTGTATAGTGTCTCTTCCAATTTTCCATCTATCTTCATGATCGATAAATTCAGGCAAGGATTGGTGGCTCATAACTCCCTTAAATTTAACCCCAGGAAGCTCTTGGGTCATTTTAGCAATTGCAACCCCTTCTTCGTTACTACGCACTCCAGCCCTGCCCATTTGAGTATCTACTTCTATTAAAACACCTATTTCAACTGAATGATTTGATGCAATTGATGAAATAGTTTTAACATTTTCAATATTATCCACGCAAACTTTAATATCAGCTTGTTTAGCTAAAGCACACATACGTGAAATTTTATCTGGATGTACTACTTGATTAGGGATTAACACATCATTTACTCCTCCTTCAACCATTACTTCAGCTTCAGATAATTTTGCTGTACAAACACCACCAACAGTTCCACCCATATTTATTTGCCTTAAAGCTAATCTTGGACTTTTAATATTCTTTGTATGTTGCCTCATTTTACATACTGTATCTTTATAAAGATCAGTAACTGACTGTAAATTATGGTCTAAAGCATTAAGGTCAACAATTAAAGAAGGTGTATCTAAATCTTCTAATAATGTCCCTGGCAAAGGTCTATAATTATCCATCCATTCTCTCCTTGTAATTATTTAACGGTAATGGCCTCGAGCTGGCAAATTCCAAATAGATTCTAAAGTTCCACCTCTAATACCAAACATATAATCATGTAAATTCACACATGCAGTTATATCATAAGGAATGCACCAAATCCTATCTCCCAATTTTAAATTTTCGTTTTCCCATTCAAATTCTATATTCCCATGCTCAGCACTAAGCCCTGTCACAATTGCACCTTTTATACTTGCTTCAGGAGAACCTAAATCCCCTCCGATAGCCTTTCTCCCTCCGTCAGTAATTATGGTTTTTGAAGTAGGTAAGCTTGTCACACAAGTCATAACTCTTGCTGCATTTTTAAATTCAGTCCTTAAAGATTTATATTTAGCATCCATTAATGCATATGATCCAGCAACAATATCAGTTATACCAGAAAGAGAAGCAACATCTAGATAGTCATAAGTACTCCCATAAACTACAGAATTAACATCAATACCATTAATTTGAATTTGTTCTCGAAAATTTAAAATTTTCTGAGCAAATTCAACAGACTCTTTATTTTTCTTATTAAATTCTGACACGTTATAACTATTATCTTCTGGTCCACTTTCTGACACATAATTATTTATGTATTTACCAAATAAACCTTGAAAATTTACCCCAGGCAAATTAACTAGATTATTACAAATTTCTTGAGCTTCAGTTCCTGGCAATACGCCTAAACTATCCTCATAACAACGAATAACAAGAAGTATATTAATTTCTACTCCAGAAGATTTAGCAGCGTCTGATAAATCTTGTGCATTAGATAAATTATCTACCAACAAAGTTATATTAACGTTCTTGGCTAAAGAACATAAACGCTTAATTTTACTTTTATTATAAATAATATTTGAAATAAAAATATCATTTAATCCATTTTGCGCAAAAACTTCTGCTTGACCTAATGTAGAAACAGTAATCCCTGAAGTAGAAGAATATTCAACTTGCTTATGAGCTATTGCTGGAGAACCGTGAGCACCAACATAAGGTTTTACATTTAACCCTTTAGATTCTATGAAAGTATTCATATAATTTAAATTATACTCTAAGAAATCTAAGTCTATCATTAAGCCCGGTGTATCTAATTCTATTTCTTGTGTACCTATATCTTTAAATATTGGTCTTTCCATTTACATTTTTCCTTATTTAATTTATATAAATAACAAATAGGAGATTATCATAAATAACTTCATAAATAAATGCCTCTTGACGAAAAATAATTAATATTTAAAAATAATCACATAGTTAATTAAACTGAAAGTACTTTTTATATATAATGCTAGATTTTGAACTGATTAATAATGAAAATATTGTTAATAATATATTTATATCTAATAAAGATAATTTTTCTGACAACTTAATATTAACTAATAAGCGTTTAGTTAATATTAAAAAAGAAAAAAACAAAACCCATTTAAAGGTTATTTCTATTGAAGAAGTAAGTGAAATAGAATGCAATTCAATATTACCAAATAATCAATCTATAATTTGGAGTATAACTGCATTTGCTACTGGGATATTACTATATTTAGCTTTCAAAGAAACAATCTTAGGAACTCTTTTTTTTCTTTTCCTACTTTCACTTGGAGTTTATTTAACTATTGATTATTTAACTTCAAAAAAATATCAAAAGTTAATATTTAAAACAAAATCTAACAATAGCAATATTGAATATACTATAAATAAAGATAAAGCAGAATTCGATACTCAATATTTCATCAAATTATTTTTTAAATTACGATGGAAATTATTACATGAAAACAAACTAAATATAACTAGCCCTAGACACAAACAAATTTTCCCAAGATATAAATAAAATAATCAAATTTACCACCTCAATTATTTTATTTACTAGCATCAATTCTTAAACTTGGATACACATCTAAATCCCATTGGTAAGCCAAATTATTTTTCAACCTAAAATATGCTGCTGAGGCAATCATAGCTCCATTGTCAGTACATAAAGATGGTCTAGGAATAAATAGGTCTATGGGAGATTCTTTTGCAAATACATCCCTTAATAATTTATTCGCGGCAACCCCTCCTCCAATAATTAAGCCCTTAGCTTTGTATTTTTTTACAGCCCCAATAGTATTTCTTACTATAGTATCCACTATAGCATCTTGAAAGGATTTAGCAATGTCAGCTATTTTCTGATCTATATTATCAATAGAATTATTAGGGTAAACTCCCATTAATTCAGCTCTTCTTACAACTGAAGTTTTCAAACCACTAAAACTAAAATCCATCGAATTTTTGACCTTTGGCCTAGGAAATTCAGGTTTTAACAAACTGCCTTTCACAGAAACCTTTTGAATTTCTGGCCCTCCTGGGAAACCCAAACCTAAAACTCTCGCAACTTTATCAAAAACTTCTCCAGCAGCATCATCTCTAGATCGAGCTATAATCTGAAAATCTCCATGCCCTTTCATCAAAATCAAATCAGTATGCCCTCCAGATACAACTAAAGATATAAGAGGAAACCCCGGGTTTTCTCTTATATCTACATCTTCCAAGCATGTTGCATATATATGCCCTTCAATATGATTCACTCCTATGAAAGGCAATCCTGCCGCTATTGCCATAGATTTTGCAGTATTTACTCCAATCAATAATGATCCAGCCAAACCAGGCCCACAAGTAACAGATAAAGCATCTATATCTTTCAAATCCATTTTTGCTTCAGTTAATGCTTTATTTATTGCAGGTACAATCTTTACTATGTGCTCTCGAGAAGCTACTTCAGGGATAATACCACCAAATTCTGAATGCATATCAGCTTGAGAAAAAACAATGTTTGTAATTATATTTCTACCATCCTCAACAATCCCTACAGCAGTATCATCACATGAAGTTTCTATACCTAATATTTTCATAATTGATTACCTTTATAATATTTATCAGAAAAAACTTCATTAGGTAAAAAAGATTTTCGACTAGACCCATATTTATAATCTATACCTTTAGTTGTAACAACACTTATAGAAGTATAAAAATCACTCTCTCCACTAACTCCACTACCATTTCCTCCGCCATGCCCTCTTAACCATTGAGGGTCAATTAATTGAATCCCTTTCCAATTTCCATTTGTAGCTAACAAGTGTCCAAATCTAGCTAAATCAGAAGCACTTATCACGATCCAACCTGGGCCACTTCTCACAGGTATATTATTTATAATATAAGGAGGGTCTAAATAGGTATATGAATCTGGAATATCAGGATAAAAATATTTTTGAGATTTGACGAATTCACCAGTATACCAATCCCAGTTATTAGATTTGATTCCAATTTTTGAAAATAGTCGCTCATCAACGACATCCTTTAAGTCTCTATTCCAAAGAGAAGTCAATGCTTGACCTAGCCTCCAAAAACCTGCACTACTATATACTCCTTGAGTACCTGGTTCTATATGAGAATACAAATCATATGAAGGATCGCCAGTCCATGTGCTCCAATTTGGTATTCCATAGACACTTTTATCGTCTTCTAATCCAGTTCGTTTTTCTTGCCACCTTATTCCCATTTCCATTGGAAATCCTCCAAAATGTAAATCCCCATATTTATATCCAATAATATGCCTCCAAGTTAAGGTTTTATGATAACCTTGATCTAAATATTTGTGAGAATGTGATAGCTCAGCTTCACCAGTCCAGGTTTTATATATGAGATCATCAGGATTTATAAGCCCATCCTCTATTGCACAGCCTATTAAAACCCAACATAAAGCTTTACCTACAGATGCTGTGTGGAATCTGTAATTTCTATCACCCCATTCATGTATTATATAACCACCTCTAGTAATGACAGTACCAAATTTATTACCACAATGATCTTCTCCCCCAAAATTTGCACCTTTAACATTAAGGGTACTGATCCAAGTATTAAATATACTAGAATTGATGCCTAATTTATCTAAATTTTTTAAATCCCAATCTTCATCAGGAAATGTAACCCAATCAGGTATTTTCTTGAGTTTCACATATAATCCTTTAATAAAAAGTACCACTCAATATAATTAACAATTCAGAACAGCTTTAATATTCATAATATTGTCTTTAATGGGAAAATCATTTCCCAAAATTGCAGATCCAGCAACTAATAAATTGGCTCCAGACTTTGAGACCATTGGGGCAGTTTCTAAATTAATTCCCCCATCTACACCTATATCAATATCAAGACCTAATTCATCTATTTCTAATCTAAGTTTGTTTATTTTTTCCAGACTAGACGGTATAAATTTTTGCCCCCCAAAGCCCGGATTAACTGACATGATTAATATTTCATCTACATCCGAAAGAATTGGTTTGATTAAATCTATTGAAGTTGTAGGGTTTATAGCTATACCAACTTCAACCCCCAATTCTTTAATTTGAAATATTGATTTATGAATATCAATACAAGATTCTAAATGAATAATAATTCTATCAGATCCAGCATTTACAAAATCAGATATAAATTTATCTGGACTATTCACCATCATATGAACATGAAATGGTAAGTTTGTAAAAGGTCGAATAGATTCTACTACTACAGAACCAATAGTAATATTTGGAACAAAATGACCATCCATCACATCAATATGTATGTTGTCTATATCATATTTATTCAATTCAGTAATTTGATATCCTAAAGAACTAAAATCAGCAGATAAAATTGATGGTGCTAATTTAATACCTTTAGACATATTCTTCATCCTCAAGTAGTTTTTTTGCATTCAAAATTGATTCTTCAACTTGATTGTATGAAGTACCACCTGGAATATCTCTGGATGAAATAGATTTTTCTAAATTAATTTCTAAAACATCACTATCAAACAAATCACTCAACTCTTTATAACTTGATAATGGAAGTTCAGTAAATCTTTTACCTTTACTACTTGCTATAGAACTTAATTCAGACACTATAGAATGAGCCTTTCTAAATGGCATACCTTTATTAACTAAATAATCAGCAATATCAGTAGCTAAAATATTACCTTGATCTGTGGCTGAAATCATATTTTTTGAATTAATTTTTATATTAACAATTAAGTCAGCCAACACATATAAAGTAGACAAAAGAGTATCTGAAGTATCAAAAAAAGCTATTTTATCTTCTTGCATATCACGATTATACGTTAAAGGAAGAGATTTCATTATAGTTAATAAAGAAATCAGCCCGCCATAAACACGTCCAGTCTTACCTCTTGCTAATTCTAAAAAGTCTGGATTACGTTTCTGGGGCATTATGCTACTACCAGTAATATAATCTTCACTTATTTCTATAAATTTAAATTCTTCAAAATTCCATATAATCAATTCTTCAGACAATCTAGAAATGTGCATCATACATATAGAAGCAGCTGACTGAAAATCTAGTAGAAAGTCTCTATCCGACACTGCATCCATACTATTTACTGTTAAAGAACTAAACCCTAACTCTTTTGCAACTGATTGTCTGTCAATGGGATAAGGGACTCCAGCTAAAGCACCACTACCAAGAGGTAAAACGTCTACTCTCTTATATGCCTGAAGAAATCTTTGATAATCCCTGTTAAACATTTGGAAATATGCCATCATGTGATGTGAAAAAAGTACCGGCTGAGCTCTTTGTAAATGAGTGTATCCAGGCAAAATAATTTTAGAATTTAATTCTGATATTTTTATAAATGAATTTCGTAATAATTTTAAAGCTGAAAATACATCTTTAATAACATCTTTAACATACATGCGTAAATCTAAAGCAATTTGATCATTTCTTGATCTTGCTGTATGCAATTTACCGGCTACATCTCCAATCTTTATAAAAAGCCTATTCTCTATATTCATATGAATATCTTCAAGTTCGGCTTTCCATGGAAAATCTCCTGATTCAATTTCAATTTTAATCTCCATTAAACCATTAACAATTTGAGAAGCTTCTTTTTCATTGATTATGGATTGCTTAGATAACATATTTACATGAGCTATTGAACCTTGTATGTCTTGCTTATATAAACGCTTATCAAATTTTATAGAAGATGTATAATCAGATTTCATTTCAACTCTTTTTCAAATAAAAATATATATAAATTATATAATAAATTTTCCAACCTATTCTACATGTTTTTTTGGAACAAGAAACCGTCTTCGTAGTGATATAACTTTATCTTTGCTTTGATTTTCACCTATAGTTTCTAAATAAACTATTCCTCTATCAGTTTTAGTCTTACTCAAAACAACGTCTAAAATAGTACTTATAGCGTAAAGTGTATCCCCTTGAAATACGGGCTTGTAATGTACTATATTCTCATATTCTAGATTTGCAATAGCTTTACCTGAGATATCTTTAACACTCATTCCCACTATTAAGCTGAAAACTAATGTACCAACAACAAGAATCTTTTTATGTTGATGATTAGTCATATAATGTTCATCAATATGTAATGGATTATGGTTCATTGTTAATAAAGAAAAAAGATGATTATCCATTTCTGTAATAGTCTTACCTGGCCAATGTTTAAAAACATCTCCAATTACAAAATCTTCAAAATATCCTCCAAAATTATTTTTTGACTCATGAATCATTATTTACTCTCTAAAAATAATAAACTAACTTTATTTATTGATAAATGGTCCTTGCTTTAACCCAAAATTTTTAGCAGAAACTCCTAGAACTTTTACAAAACCTTCCGCATCAACATGATCATAATTACCAACCCCTTCCATTGATGAGTCATCAGTATACAGCGAATATGGAATTGAAGATTCAGCTTTATCAATATATTCAAAGTAAATATTCCCTTTATATACCCTGATATAAATAGTCCCAGTAGCAAAATAATTAATTTTATTTAACATGTCTAAAGCTGTATTTGTAGCAAGGTCAAACCAATAACCTTGATATACTTGCCTACTAATCACATTGGATAAATTTTCAAATAATTCTCTAGATCTTCTATCTAATATAAATTGAAGCAAATATTCATAAGATTTACCTAAAATCTCCATACCTGGAGATTCATAAATACCCCTAGACTTAATTCCAACAAACCTATTTTCTATTACATGTGTCCCAATCCCAATCCCATGTTTGCCACCAATATTATTAGCAGTATCAAATATATTAACAAGGTCTAATTTCTCATCATTTATAGATATAGGGACTCCTTTTTCCCATTGTATAGATACAATTTCATGTTTATCTTCAGATTCCCATGGCCAGACTCCCATGCCAGTATTTACAAAAAATGGAGACAAAGTGACATCTTCAAGGTCTCCTGCTTCATGAGTAAGGCCTAAAAAATTAGCATCAGTTGAGTACTTTGATTCAGATTTTGGTTTAATTGGAAGAGAATTAGATATACAATAATCAAGCATTTCATTACGGCCTGGGAATTCGCTTAAAAATTCTGGATCCCTCCAGGGAGCATAAACTTCAAAATTCGGATATAGCATATTTGAACCTAATTGAAATCTAATCTGGTCATTTCCTCTGCCAGTCGCACCATGGAATAATGTTTCAATACCTTTATCATTCATAGAATCCAATATCAACTTTGTAGTTACAGGCCTGGCTATACCAGTAGTGTTCCAATATTCTCCTTCATATTTAGCTTGAGATTGTATAATTTTTAAACCTGCATCAGCTAATTCTTTTTTCCCATCAATAATATTCGCTGATTTAGCGCCACAAGATAACATTCTAGATATTACGACATCTAAATTTTCCTCATCAGGCTGCCCTAAATCAACTGTATATGTATGAATTTCAAAACCTTTTTCAGATAACCAATGAGTAACAGTACAACTATCCAATCCTCCTGAAACTGCTCCAGCAATTTTTAAAGACTTAGATTTTAATTCTTTCCAATTCAAATCAACCTCTCTAATTATAATTTATCAACTTGAAAGTTTATCAAGCGATTTTTTTAATATATTAAAAGCTTTAGAAGCTTCATCAATACTTACCGTTAGTGGAGGCATTAAACGTATAGCATCTGGGCGTAATGGATTCGTCAAAAGACCATTATCATTACAAATTGAAACTAAATCTGCAGAGATTTCCGAATTAAATTGAATAGCCCATAATAACCCAATCCCTCTAATATCTTGAATTATTTCAAATTCATTCTTAATTTTATTCAACTCATTTCTAAAATAATTTTCCATTTTAGAAACTTTATCAACTATTTTTTCATTTATAATATATTCCGTAGATGCAAATGCTGCAGAACAAGTTAACGCATTACCCCCAAATGTAGACCCATGATCCCCAGGATCAAAAGCACATGCTTGGTCTTTAGCTAAAAATGCTCCTATAGGAACACCTCCACCCAAACCTTTAGCTAAAGTCATAATATCAGGCTCAACATCAAAAACCTGATAACCAAATAACTTCCCTAACCTACCTAAACCTGTTTGTACTTCATCGAATATAAGTAATATACCATTTTCATCACACCATTTACGCACATTTTTTAAATAATTTTTATCTGGAATATTTACGCCTCCTTCTCCTTGAACAGGCTCAAGCATCACTGCAACAGTTTTATCATCGGTAGCTTTTTTTATTTCTTCCAAATCATTATAATTGACATGTTTAAAGCCAGTAGGGATAGGTTGAAATATATCTTGATATTTGGGCTGGCCTGTTGCAGCTACCGACATCATTGTCCTGCCATGGAAAGAATTAAATGCAGTAATTATCTCAAATGCATTATTTAAATTTTTCTTGCCAAATTTACGTGCCAATTTTATAGCACCTTCATTAGCTTCAGTACCACTATTGCAAATAAATATTTTATCTAAACAGCTATTTTCTACTAATATTTCAGCTAGTTTTAATTGAGGTACAGTATAAAATTGATTAGATGTTTGTAACAAAGTATTTGCTTGTTCTGAAATTGCTTTAGAAACATACTTATTAGAATGCCCCACATTATTAACTGCCCAGCCTGAAGTAAAATCTATGTACTCTTTACCATTATCATCCCAGACATAAGTTCCTTCACCTTTAACTATCACTATAGGTTGTCGTTTCACAACAAACATATAATAATTACTCTCAATTTCTTTCCAATCCTTACTCATATTCACCTCCTTTAATCAACATCACTTTTAAGCATTTCAAACTTCTTTTCTAATTCAATTATGATATCTTTCAAATTATTTATTATTTCAGTCATTTCTACAACATCAGTTTCTGTTATATCCATATTTACTTTATTTGAAATTTCCAACCTATCATTTTGAGATTCATTAATATTTTTTAAATCAGTTATCCCTAATAAAGACTGCATAGCCAATGTTAAAGAATCTTCCATTACTACTTTTTCTCCGCTAGCTAAAATTACTTTTTTAAGCTCAGGAAAATCTACTCCTTCAGCCTGTATATATATAGGTTCAGCATATAATATAGATCCTCCTAATGGAACAACTAACAAATTACCTCTTATACATGAAGAACCTTCAACACACCTAAGTGAAAACCAAGCAGAAATATCTTGATCATTATCTATTCTCGCTTCAACTTGCTCAGTCCCATCTATTTGTCTATCTTTAGGGAAACTAAATGATAGTAATTTACCAAAATTCTCCCCATCACTCCTTGCAGCTAACCAACCAATAAGATTTTTTCTCTGATTTGGTGTGTATGGAATCAATTGGACAAATTCTGAATCATCTTCCCCGGGAAGTTTCATTATAACGTAATAAGGAGCAACTTCTTTTAACTCATCTTTATTACCAAATTTTTCTTTTGAAAATTCCCATAAATCTTCATCATTATAAAAATTCTCAGTATTCTCCATATGATACTTCGAATAAACTTTAGCTTGTAAAGTAAAAAGATCTTGAGGGTATCTAGTATGATTTTTAAGATGATCGGATATATTATATTTACTAGTAAATAAATCAGGAAATACTTTCTGGTAAGTAAGAGCGATTGGATCTTTATCATCCCATAAATAAAAATCCACATCTCCTTCAAATGCATTAAGAGTTACCTTAACACTATTCCTAATATAATTAATAGACTGATTGTCAAAATATGTTTCAAATTGTGCATAAGGATATTTGTCTGTACTTGTGTAGGCATCTTGTATCCAAATAAGATTTTCTTTATCCGCAACAATATATGGATCCGCATCCAAGGTTAAAAATGGAGCAATTTTATTAATACGTTCCGTCAGTGACCTTCTATATTGTATTAAACTTTCATTTGTTATTTCCCCACTTATAAGTATATTTAAATCCCTAAATTCTATTGCGTACAATAATCTTTTAAAAGTAGAATCTAAAACAACTCCTCCTGATCCCCAATAGTTTATTCTAAAAAGATCTCCTTCATCAGTTTGATAATCTAATTCCTTTGTTTTTGTATTTACAATTGCATATGGATAATCATTTTCACCATAATAAATCCTGGGATTTGATACTAGAAATTCTTCTTCTGAATCTTTAATTGAGTAATCTTTTACAGGTATTATTCCATTGTTTGGAATATCTTTTGCAAAAAATTCCGGACGGCCTTCCAATGTAAAATCCGTAACAGGACTCATAGCAAATCCTATCCCATGAGTATAAACTAATTTTTGATTTACCCAAGTACGAGCATCTTCAGTGAGCTTTTCAGGAGCCACTTCACGAGGAGATAATAAAACCTGGCTAGATTTGGAATTAATCTCATACCTGTCAACATCAGCATCTATAAAATCATAATAAGGCCTTATCAATTGAATCTGCTTGTATACACTTAATAAAGGTTTGTGATCCCATAATCTAATATTATTTATAGTCTCAGAATTTTCGGAAATTACTTTTGATGTAACCCCAGTATCATTTATTGGCAAAAAAACATTTTCAATATTATTTAAACCAAAAGCCATCTTAGTAAATTCTATGTTTCTAGATATATATTTTGATTCTTTTACAAATTCAGCAGGCTTAACTATAAACCGTTGCATTGATATTGGCAAAAGTATAGTAATTATAGCTAAAGAAACAAACCAAATTATTATACCTCCTAGCACAATTTTATTACTCTTAATATAAATGTTTGCCAAGAAAAGTAAAGTTATAATTATTCCTATCAAAGACAAAACTAACAAGCCTATTTTTTTTATATGTATATCTGTATATAGAGCTCCGTCAACTAATCCTCCTTCTGACAATACAATATCCCATCTATTCAAAAAACTCCCTATAGCCAGCATAAACATAATAAAAGCCAAAATTAAAGATAATTGAATCCAATTACTATCTTTCATTTCAAATTTAACACCCCTTATTAATGAGTTGATGAAATAAATTGCACCAGTAATAATTAATGTCAAAATTGAAACAGTTAACAGCCAGCCTTGAATTGTATAAAGAACCGGTAATTGAAAAACATAAAAAGATATATCTTTTCCAAAAACAGGATCTAATTGATTAAATTGAAAAAAGTTAAAAAACATTAAAATTTCTAGCCAAGAGCTAGATAATACAAAGCCAGAAAACAATCCAAAAAGCAAAATTATAACCAAATAAATCCAAAAAGTAATTTTTTTATACAACTTAAGGATTGACCCGTCTGAATCAAATTGGACAGGCCCTTTAGAAATTTTATTTGCATAATAGATATTAATCCCTAAAATTGAAGAAGCTATAAAACCTCCCAAAAATATTAATGTGATTTTTACAAATACTGTCTTTAACAAAACACTTTGAAAACCTAATTGTTCATACCAAAGGTAATCAGTATATACAGCTCTAATATAATTTAAAATTAAAATTAAAATTACTAATGATATTATTAACGTTCCTATTTTAATAAAACGACTTAATTGACTTGAAAGACTATTAAAATCTAAGTCTTCAAAAAACAATTTCTGGTTTGAATCGGTTGCCAATTTATCCTCCTAAAGTTTAAATAATTGTTGTTCCAAAACCTTTGTTATAATAAGCGTCTATTAAAATATGTTGTTTACGCCCATCTATTATATTCGTATTAACATTATTTTGAGAAGCAGTTAAACAAGCTTCGAGTTTTGGGATCATTCCTCCATCCACTACTCTTGATTTAATCAAATCAGCAACTTGCCTTTTAGTTAATTTAGGTATCAATCGCTTGTTTGAATCAAGGACTCCAGGTACATCAGTTAAAAAATAAAGATTACTTGCATTTAATGTCGATGCTATATGCCCAGCGGCAATATCAGCATTTAAATTTAACAAAGAATATTTATTTTGCTCAGAATTGATTTGCTCATAACCTACTGACGCAATTACAGGTATATATCCTGACTTAAGAGACGACTCAATAATATCAGTATTAGTCTTTTTAACATCTCCAACAAATCCTAAAATATCGTTTCGTTTCTCAGATATCAACATACCACCATCAACACCGCTAATCCCTAATGCCTTGCCACCTATAGAAATCAAACTAGCAACTAAATTTTTATTAATTAACCCTGTCAGTACAGCTACTACAATTTCAAGACTTACGCTGTCAGTAACCCGAAGACCTTTACTAAATTTAGGCCTCAGCCCTTGCCTTGCCATCCATTTAGTAACTAGATTGCCTCCCCCATGAATAACAACAACACTTACTCCATTTTTTTGAAGATTTACTATATCTTCTAATGCAGTATCATGTTCTCCAAGAGTACTTCCTCCAATTTTAACAACTACCGTCCCAATATAATCAACTCCTAACTAATCATTATAATAATACAGCAAATACGTAATAAAACTTAAATATTCATTATCAATTACTTAAGTAGTATAAGCAGAATTAAAAATCACATATTCTTCTGTCAAATCACATCCCCAAGCAGTAGCTTTAGATTCTCCTACATTAAGGGATATTTTAAAAATAACTTTTTCAGACTTCATAGCTCCTAGAACTGCTTCATTAAAATAAGGTATAGCTTTCCCTTCATGAACTATATGAATATCATTGATAAAAATATCTATCTTATCTTCAACCATTTCAGATCCAGTTTTACCTAAAGCCATCATTATTCTTCCCCAATTAGGGTCTTTACCATGCACCATAGCTTTCACTAGATTAGAAGAAGCAATCCCTCTAGATGCTTTTGCAGCATCTTCAAAAGACTTTGCTCCCTGAACTTCTACTTCAATTAAAGTCTGTGCCCCTTCTCCATCAATCACTAAACTTTTAGCAAGTTCAATACAAACATAATTTAAAGCTTCTTGAAACTGTTCAGCATAAATAGAATCCTTAGAAATATTCACATTGCCTGAAACTCCATTGGCAAACCCAAGCACAGTATCATTAGTACTTTGATCTCCATCTACATCAATCATATTAAAAGAAATATCTACAGCTTTTTTTAATGATTCTTGGAAGAATCTTCCTTCAACATTGGCATCAGTTGTTATAAACCCTAGCATAGTTGCCATATCAGGATGAATCATTCCCGATCCTTTAGCAGCTCCACCTATTGTAACTTTAACTTCATCTATTTCAATCGTAACCGCAAATTGTTTATTATAAGTATCTGTAGTCATAATAGCTTTTGAAAAATCTTCCCCGCCTTCTTCATTTAAAACAATATTATTAATATTCTGCCTTATCAAAGCCATAGGCAATTCAACTCCAATTTTACCAGTACTACAAATAAGCATTTTTTCTGGATTGATATTAAAGATATTTGCAGCCAAAGAAGTCATTTCTTGAGCATCAGTAAACCCATGAGAACCCACAGAACAATTAGCACAACCACTATTTACAACTACTCCATGTGCTTTGAGATCAGTAGATCTTTTTCTACTTAATGTTACTGATGGAGATTCAATTTTATTAGTAGTAAAAACTGAAGCCAAATCAGCTTCTTTTTCAGAATATAAAATTGCTAGGTCTAAGGCCCCAATTTCTGATTTCAAACCTGCTGATATAGCTCCAGCAATATATCCTTTTGGAGTCGTAACACCTCCATTCTGAATCAACTCTAACATAATACAATATCCTTATGAATTCATATTAGAAAAAAACTTTCTAGCCGAGTATAACACAGCATAGTAATTCAATAAAGTAAGTGAAATATTTGTTGCTTTTTAAGCTATGATTATGTTTAATAATAATGTTGACTAAATTAAAACATTTTATATTTTGAAAGGTAGCACCATGGTTATAGATAACTCCAATGTAAAATATTCATCAATAGGCAAGCGTCCTATAAGGCATGACGGATATGATAAAGTTACAGGTAAAGCTCAGTTTGGAGCTGATATACACCCAAGTAATTTACTTTATGCTAAAGTTCTTAGAAGTCCTCATGCACACGCTAAAATTCTATCAATTAATACTGAAAAAGCTTTGAAACACCCTGGAGTTAAAGCAATAATAACATCTAAAGATTTTCCTAATCATAGTAAAAACCCAGAAGTCTTAGGATCCGGACCTCCAATCAATATATATAACCTTGGAACAAATATATTAGCTAGAAATAAAGTACTATATAAGGGTCATGCTATAGCAGCAGTTGCAGCTAATAACGTTCATACTGCTGAAGAAGCTTTATCCCTAATTGAAATTGACTATGAAGTCTTACCTTCGGTTACTAATGCTGAAGATGCAATGCAAAAAAATGCTCCTTCAATCCATCCAGAATACCCTGACAATATAGCAAGTAGAGATAAATTAGAAATAGGAGATATTAACAAAGGTTTTGATAAATCTGATATTTTAATTGAAAGAGAATTTAGAACAAGCACAGTACATCAAGGGTATATAGAATTACATTCTGCTACAGCCTTATGGGAGCCAAACAATCATGTAATCCTTTGGACAAGTTCACAGGGACACTTTCAAATACGCGACCGTACAGCAGCTATATTAGGAATTGCCCCCTCTAGTATAAAAAGTATTCCCATGGAAATTGGAGGAGGATTTGGAGGTAAAACAACTATATATTTAGAACCTATTTCAGCTATGTTGTCTAAATTAACACGACAACCAGTAAAAACGACGATGAATAGAGCAGAAGTATTAGAAGCAAGTGGGCCGACATCCGGTTCTTACATGAAAATCAAAATGGGTGCTACTAACGATGGTAAATTAATTGCTGCAGAAGCAAAATTAGTATTTGAAGCAGGAGCTTTCCCTGGATCACCTATTGGTGGGGCATCACAATGTATTTTTTCCCCTTATGATATTGAAAATGTCTTAGTTGATGGATACGATGTAATTGATAACAAACCTAAAACAACTGCATATAGAGCTCCTGGAGCTCCAATAGGCGCATTCGGAGTTGAAACAGTTGTTGATGAAATTTGTACGAATTTAAATATATCTCCATTAGAATTTAGACTATTAAATGCAGCCAAGGAAGGAACTAGGCGTGCTAATGGCATACTAAACCCTCCTATAGGAATGATTGAAACAGTAGATGCAATTAAGTCTCATAAACATAATTTGAATGCTCTTAAAGGTAAGAATAGAGGTAGAGGAGTTGCCTCTGGGTTCTGGATGAATGGAACTGGACCTGCATGTGCAATAGCTAATGTCAATTTTGACGGTAGTGTAAGTCTAACAATCGGTTCAATGGACATAGGTGGAACTAGACCAGGAGCAGCTCAACAGTTTGCCGAAGTATTAGGAATTCCAGTTGAATCTGTTAACCCGCAAGTTGGAGACACTGACTCAATAGGATATACTTCTATGACTGGAGGAAGTGGCGCAGCATTTAAAACAGGCTGGGCTAGCTTTGAAGCAGCTGAAGATGTAAGAAGGCAAATGATTGAACGAGCCGCGTTAATTTGGGAAAAACCCATAGAAGAAATTGATTTAAAAAATGGTTTGTTTTGTCATCAATCTGATACTAAATTACAAGTAAGCTTTAAAGAACTAGCTTCTAAATTAGGTGAAACAGGCGGTCCTGTAGTAGGTAAAGCAAATTTAGACCCTGCAGGAGCAGGGGGGGCATTTGCAACACATATAGTTGATGTAGAAGTAGATATAGAGACCGGCAAAGTGGAAATACTACAATATACTGCAGCTCAAGACGTAGGTAAAGCTATTCATCCCAGTTATGTCGAAGGTCAAATACAAGGAGGAGTAGTACAAGGCATTGGATGGGCATTAAACGAAGAATACTTCATGAATAATGAAGGTGCTCTTATGAATTCTAGTTTACTTGATTATAGAATGCCTACTTCTTTAGATTTACCAAAAATAAACACAATTATTGTTGAAGTCCCCAACCCTAATCATCCCTATGGGGTTAGAGGTGTAGGAGAAGTACCTATAGTACCTCCTATGGCTGCTATAGCAAACGCAATATATGATGCTGTTGGAATACGACTATTTCAATTGCCTATGAATCCTGCAACAGTATTAAAAGAAATCCAAAAAAAGAATTAAATTATTTTATATGTCTGATATACCTAATGTAAATAAAGATAAAGTAGTAATCTTAGTAAAAGCTGGAAGATTACAAAGTTGGGATTTTGTAGATTCAAAAAAACAAGAATCTTATATAAATGAGCACATAGAATTAATTAAAGAAGTTGGCTATAAATATGGAATTCAACGATTAGAAGCCTTTAAACTTATAAACTACCAACAACCCTGGCACAGATTTTGGATAATTGAATTTCCTACTCTAGAAGGCGCAGAAGCTTGGATAGAAGCAGAAATGGCGCCCCCATATGGTAGCCATGGCTATTGGGAATACTATCTAGCTAGACCTTGGGGCCCAAATTATTTTTCCACATGGCCAAACAAAAAATATAACCCTATTAATAAACCAATAATTAATACAAACAAAAACACCATTCCTGCCTTGGAAGTTAATGAAAACAACATTGTAGTAATTATGTTTGGTAGAACTCTTCCTGGTTCTGATATTTTAGATATAAAATCTAGAGGAGACCAAGAACATGTAGACCTAATGCAGAAAGTTGCAAAAGATCATGGATTAATTCGGCTAGAAGGTTTTAGATTGATTGCACCTCAAGATAGCTGGCATAGAGCTTGGATTATTGAATTTCCTGATTTAGAGGGAGCAGAAGCTTGGATAAAAGCTGAAGTCGAACCTACTTATGGCTCTCATAACTCAAAAATTTATCATATAGCAAGAAATTATTTTTTAACAGATATATCTAGATTTAAGCCTGAACCCAATTAATTCATAGGAACTTAATCTACTGACTGAAGTATTTCACGTATTTTAATACTAGAATCTTTAGTACTTTTATTTTTTGCTGGTGGAATATAATCACTATGCTTAACTTTTAAACAGATAAAAATAGGGCCTTCCTTTTGCATAATATTTGGTAATTCAATAGAAAAACTTTCTAGATCATCAAATGAATAACTCTCAACGATACCTGAACTACGTGCTATCCCTGCAAAATCAATTTTTCCTGCTCCAGGAATAGGTTGGCCTCCGGTAGTAAAATAAACCCCATCTTCAAAAACAAAATGAATCAAGTTTTTTGGTGCCTGATCAGCAATAGTTACGACTGAGCCTAAACTTGTTAACAAACCACCATCACCATCTAAAACAATAACCTTATTTTTTTTCCTAGCTAAAGCAATTCCTAATGCTACAGATGAAGCTTTACCCATTGCTCCATAAATTGGTAAATCTAAATCTTCAGAGTCCGATACATCTTGCCAATATCTAGTTGGAGTCATTGTACTGACAACAATAGCATCTTCACGTTCTCTTGATATTATTTTTATTGCTTCATGTGCATTCATATTCCCACCTACTCTTTAATAATATATTTTCTTATGACTTATAAACCATATATTCTGGCAACCTATCAATTAAATTTAATGCTAACAAAGTACGTTGCACAGTAAAGTCTATAACTTCATCAATGGTTTTAAATTTCAAGTAAAACGGAGGTTCAACAGGAATTATCTTAATACCTAGTTTTGATAATTTAGTCATATTTTCTAAATGAATAGTATTCAATGGGCTCTCTCTTGGAATTATTACAAGAGGTCGATCTTCCTTTATAGAAACATCTGCAGCTCTTTTTACTAAATCTCCTGTTATACCTTGCGATATACTAGCCACAGTATTCATACTACAAGGAACTATTGCCATCCCAAGAGTTTTAAATGAACCACTTGCTATTGGGGCACTCATATCATTACCTGAAAAATATTTGAACCCTTCATATTCACTCCATTTTTCCAAAACTTCCCCAAAGGATTCATCCATCTCTTGCTTCCACACTAACCTAGCAGAAGATGACATAGTAACAATAACTTTATAATTATTTTCTAATAAATATTGAACTGTTTTATAACCTATAGATGATCCACTCGCTCCTGTAATTCCAATTACAACAGGATCTTCAAATTTAAAAACCATTATAAATACTCCAAAATCTCACTATATATCCTATAACAAAATATCTATAACTGTACAACTAAATATTGTAATTGAAAAAAAAGAATTAAACTTAAAAAACCCTATTTTTAAATTTTTCATATCATTTATAAATATAATATAATGCTTATAAAATAATATGAAAAACCCTAATACACATCCAATAAAATAAACTAGAGATAATTCTGAGTAAATACCTAAAATAATAAATGATATTATTGAACTAATATCTAATATTCTACAAATTATTAAAGATTTATCAATTCCAAAACGTTTGGCAACAGAATACAACCCATATTTTGCGTGGAATTCAATATCTCTAACATGATAAATGATATCAAAACTAGAAGCCCAACAGAATATAGACATTGACAAAAATAATGGTTCAAGGTCTAAACTGCCAGTAACAGCAATCCAAGAAGCTGATGGAGCTATTGATAATGCTCCTCCTAACAAAAAACTTGAAATCCAAGTATATCTTTTTGAATATGAATACAAAAAGATATATATAGCAGCAAATGGAGCTAATATTAAAGTTAATTTATTTATTTGAGAAGATATAAATAAAAAAATTAATAACGAGAATATAATTATAAAAATCATATTGTTTGAAGACAATTTACCTTGAGGCAAATGTCTATTTTGTTTACTAGGTATTAATTTGTCAATATCTTTATCAATTAAACGATTAGATGACATACCAAAAGTTCTAGCACAAATCATTGCTAACGTAATCAAAAGAAACGTATTTAAATCAGGCAAATCTTTAACAGCTATAATCATGCCCATATAAGCAAATGGTAATGCAAATATGGATTCTTGAATTTTTATCGCCTGCAACAAATATAATATTTTTGTAAAGTCAAAAATTTTCAACATTATATCTTATAATCATTCCATTTTTTTGTAACAAGATTTTTAATATCCTCTTGCATAACAATCTCATCTGGCCATTCTTTAGTCCTACCATCTTTTTTACCTTTTGTTGTTGCATCCAAGCCAATTTTACTTCCATATTTAGGAGTAGTCGTAGCATGATCTAAATCATCTGCAGGCCCTTCTACAATTACCAAATCAGTTGCAGGATTAATATTTGTAGCAACTCTCCATGCTACTTCAGACATGTCATGAATATTTGCATAGCTATCAAGAACTATTATAGTTTTAGTTAACATTAATAGTCCCAGACCCCATAAGGCATACATCACTTTTCTAGCATGTCCAGGATAAGCTTTTTTAATAGAAACAATTAATATATTATGAAATGCTCCTTCTGCAGGCATATTTATGTCTACAATTTCAGGTAGTGTCATTTGTAAAGCAGGAAATAATACCTTTGTTGAAGCAGATCCCATATAATAATCCTCACTAGGGGGTCTGCCAACAACAGTTGTTAAATAAATTGGATTTTTCCTATGAGTAATAGCTGTCAAATGGAATACAGGATACTGATCTTTAGGCGAATAATACCCTGTGTGATCTCCAAAAGGACCTTCATCTCTAAGTTCTCCAGGAATAACATAACCTTCTAATATATATTCAGAATAAGCAGGGACTTCTAAGTCTACAGTCTTACATTTAACCATGTTAACAGACTTCCCACGAAGTATGCCAGAAACAACTATTTCATCCATGTTTGGTGGTATAGGTAAAGATCCAGACCAAACAGTTGTCGGATCAGCCCCGATAGATATAGCTACTTCAATTTTATTTAGGTTATTTTTTTCAGCTTCACGATAATGCTGAGAACCTACTTTATGAGTTTGCCAATGCATACCTGCAGTTGAATGATCATAAATTTGCATCCTGTATGTACCAACATTTCTACGTCCAGTTACAACATCTTTAGTAATTACTAATGGTAAAGTAATATATTTGCCAGCATCTAATGGCCAGCATTTCAGAGCTGGTAATATGTTAAAACTAGCCTCAGAACCTAAATATACTACATCCTGACATGGGGCTTTACTTATTAAATTCGGTTTAGTTCTAGCAACACCAAATAAATTTTTCAGAAGATTTATTTTATTCATAAAACCTTCTGGAGGGCCTTCAACAAGGTTTAACAAACCTCTAATTTTATCGGAAATTTCATCTATATTATTAACCCCTAATGCCCAAGCCATTCTCTGGTGAGTTCCAAAAATATTAATTAGTATAGGCTCATCATAACCTTCTACATTTTCAAATAGCAATGCTGGTCCTTGGTCTTTAACTACTCTGTCTACAATTTCAGTTATCTCTAATTCTGGCGAGACTCTTTCTGTGATTCGACGTAAATCACCTTTATGATCAAGAAAATCAATAAACTGCCTTATATCATCAAATCTCATTTTAATTAACCTTGCTTAATAACTTAATAAATATATATATACTATTTTAAATTATTTTTTCTAATTTCTGAAGAAGCAATATCTTCACGAAATTGAGTTTCATTTATTGGGAAAAAAATATGCTTGTAATAATTGTCAATTTTTATATCCTCTAAAGTAATAAATTGACCTTTGTGAATACGACCTGCAACATAAAATTTGCAACCATTATTATAAATTTCCATAATTGACCTATGCATTAGGTCTTCGTCATTCTGATAATATTTTTTATCAAATAATCTAATAGCGGTATCTATACCAATTACAAAATTAGTTCCTTTAAATATCTTAGATTTCATATCAAATTTACTAGAATTAGTTATTAAAACAGGATATTTATTTTTAAATTGCTTAACTCTTAAATTAAGTTCTTTTTCTAACAAATCATGTTTATCTACATTACTAAGCGATATCTCAAAAAAAACATCCGTACCAAACAAAGTTTTTGAAAATTTATAAAGCTCTATATGCCCTTTATGCAAAGGATTAAATGCCCCTGATATAATCGCCTTAGGTTTTAAAAAATTATTAACAGTTTTATTATTTACATCTATTAATATACTTTTTATATGATTATTATTTAAAGATTCATGGACGCTAAGATATTCTTTATTATATATATTGATATCTTTAGAATCCAAATCTTTACTATTATTATTAAAATCATTTATTGCTTGAACAACATAATAACTAATTAGATTTTCATATTGGGCCCTAGTTAAAAATTGGTTTGGAAAATTAATGTCATATATAATTAAACCCATAGAATGACATATAGCAATATAAGCCTTTATTTCACCTTTTTTTTTGTAATAAGTAGGCAAAGCAGCAGTTACACTAACTCCCAAAATATTATTATTACTTCTATTTATTTTAAGTAATGAAGCACGCTCATATGCTTTTAAAGCCATTAATTCGGCAGTTTTTGAAGAAACATATTTTTCAGGCTTCACACCCAGATATTCATTTAATGAATTACTAGAATAAGGAATAATTATTTCTATTACTGTCTTAGAAGCCCCAGGCACGGATAATAATTTTTCAACTGCTTTACTTCCAGACCCAGAAATAGCCAAAACAATTTCCATATCAGCCTCATGCAGATTTTTAATAATATTTTTTATTTCTTTATGCATGAATTAATTTATTTTTTGAAGCTCTTTACTACTTCTAAAACCCCTTTATTTAATAAGCGTTGAGGACTCCATTTTAATATTTTATTTGCTTTTTCAATATTGAGACATACCCTTCTAGCTTCTCCTTTTCTAATATTAGCAAAATTCGGTTCTATATTAACTCCAACATGATCACGAACGCTAGAAAATATTTCAAAATCTGAAGTTTCTTTTCCAGAACCCAAATTAAATGTTTGATTATTCCCTATATCTTCTAAAACATTCAAATTTGCCTGAACTATATCTTCAATATATATATAGTCTCTAGTCTTATTCCCATCTCCAAATATGATTGGTTGAACACCTTTCAACATTTGTCCGGTAAAAATTGATACTACTCCGGCTTCACCAAGCGGATTTTGACGAGGCCCAAACACATTGCCATATCTGAAAATCGTATGTTTAAGGTCACTAGTTTTTGAAAAATGCCTAATGTAATTCTCTGCAGTCAATTTGCTTAACCCATATATAGATTTAGGATCTACAGGGTGATCTTCATCCATAGGTAAATAACATGGTTCAGAATATACTGCGCAAGTAGAAGCAAATATGATTTTACTTATATTATAATATAGACATAAATTTAAAACATTTAAAGTCCCTACAACATTTATCGAAGCATCATTTAAAGGATTTTCTTCAGATATCCGTACGCTAGTTTGTGCAGCATGATGACTTATTAAATCTGGCTTTTCAATTTCAAAAATCGTTTTAAGTTGATCTAAGTCTAGTATATTTATTTTATAAAAATTAGCTAATTTATTTACATTAACCATATCTCCACTAGACAGATCATCAACAATACTAACTTTATGGCCACAGCTAATTAATGCATCAACTAAATGTGAAGCAATAAACCCTGCACCACCTGTAATTAATATTTTCATGATAACTCCATTTTCAATTATACAAGGTTAATTAATTTTTTTAATAAAATAGACTTAATAGATAACATAATTAACATACTGACCAAAATAAATAAAACTGCAAACCAACTCCACTCATCTTGTAAACATATACCTAATATAGTACCTGCAGCTGGAGGATGCTCAGTATCTGTAATTACCATAATAAAAAATGAAAGAACTACCAGAATAGATATCCATATATCTCTAAATAAAGTATTCTCTTTATATAATTCATTAAATCCTGTTAATGTAAGTAGTAATATAAAAATACCCCCCATAATTATTGCAACTAAATGCCCTCCAACAACTCTACGTATGGATGAAGATATACTTCTTGGGATTATAAATATTGTAAAAGCAGATGAGGCAATAGCTATCACAATTGGAGCTCTCAAAACTATATCCCCTAATAACAATAATAAAATAAAAATAGGTATACAAATTCCAATCTGAAAAATGTACCTTCTAGGGTTTGTCAAGAATTTATCATCCAAAAGTTTAATATTAATTTTAAATTTATCCAAATATATACCCATTATTAGAGTTCAATAATTATTATTTTGCTATATTATATATAAATAATACACATATCTATAGTTTTCAAACCTTTTCTAAAAAAATTACTGAGTAAATAATGAATGCCAATTGGGAACCAAAACCAGGTGATAAAGTAATTCGTCACCCTAGAGAAGAACAAATCAAGCCAGTAAGCTTGAAACTATCTTCACGTAAAGTAACTTCTAGGGTATTTGCATCTCCACTTTTATTAATCTATTTATTTTCTACACTAATATTTTCAGGTACTCTATTATTAATGCTACCCATTTCTAATACACAATCAGAATTTACTTCTTTCATTGATGCATTATATACAGCAACATCAGCAGTGACAGTTACAGGGCTAATTGTATATGATACTGGTCAATACTGGTCCATATTTGGACAAGCAATAATACTTTTTATGATTTTTACTGGTGGATTAGGGTTTATGAGTTTAGCAACCTTTTTATTAGTTCTAGTAGGTCAAAAAGTCACTCTTTCTCAAAAATTATTAGTTCGCGAAAGTATTACCTCCGACAACTCTTTACAAATAGGAGGATTGGTTCAAATTACTATTAGAATAGTGATACTCGCAGTATTTATACAATTCATTGGATTCTTATTTTTATTTTTAAAATATGCTTTTAACTATTCTATTCAAGAAGCCACATGGCTTGCAATTTTTCATTCAGTTTCAGGTTTTAATAATGCTGGTTTTATAATATTTTCAGAAACTGACATAAATTCACATGTAAAAAATGACGCCTATTTTACTTGGGTCATTAACATTCTGAGTATATTAGGTTCTATAGGATTTTGGGTAATAGTAGATTTAATAAAAACCAGACGATTTCGTCCTCTACAGCTCACAACAAAAATAGTAATAATTTCTACATTCATTATTATATTCTTAAGTAGTGCCTTCTTTTTTACATCTGAGTTTAATAATAAAAAAACCATTGGAAATATGAATGTTATTAATAAAATACATCACTCTCTATTTGAGTCAATTAGTGGAAGAACTGCAGGTTTTTCTACTATCGACTTTAATGAAACGAATCCTGCTACTAAATTTTTTTTCAGTGGAGTTATGTTAATAGGTGGCGCTTCAGGTTCAACAGCTAGTGGGTTAAAAATCAATACTGTAGCCATAATATTCATTGCAGTCTTTTGCACCTTAAGAGGACAAAACAGAATCACCTCGTTTAAACGTGAAATTCCTATTGAGTTAGTTAAAAAGGCAATTGTTATTTGTGTGCCAAGTATACTCATTCTTTTTTCACTAATGATAACTTTAATCTTTTTTGAACCAAATTATCTGTTTATTAACACTTTTTTTGAAATCCACTCAGCTTTTGCAAATGTTGGTTTAACAACTGGAATTAGTGGAAATATATCTACATTTGGAGATATAATTATAATAATATCTATGTTTTTAGGACGTATCGTACCTTTAGCTATAGCATTTCTTATTACAACTCAAAATGAATATGAAACATTTAGATACCCTAATGAAAAAATAACAATAGGATAACAATTAAAAAACTATTAAAGGTGACAAAATGAAAAAACAAGTATTAGTAATAGGACTTGGAAGATTTGGATCTAGTGTAGTTAGATCACTTTACAATACTGGCAATGATGTATTGGCAATTGACATAGAAGGATCTAGAGTAGCTGAAATAATGAATCAAGCCACACATGCTCTTACTGCTGATGCAACAAATGAAACAGTCTTAAAAGACTTAGGAGTACAAGATTATGATGCAGCTATAGTTGCAATTGGTTCAAATATTGTGCCGAGTATTATGGCATCAGTTTTATTAAAAACAATGGGAGTACCTTATATAGTTGCTAGAGCATCTAATGAATTACATGGTAATACTCTTGAAAGAATTGGAGTTGATAAAATAATTCATGCTGAAAATGAAATGGGAGTTAGACTGGGACATAATTTATTTAATCCTAATGTACAAGAATATTTGGAAGTAACCCCAAGTTATGGTATTAGTAAAATGAAAATACCTAATAACTTCATAGATAAAAGCTTGAAAGAATTAGGTTTTTCAAATCCTAGAGATAAATATGGGCTTGCAGTTCTAGCTATAAGAAGAAGTGATACAGACATAACATTAAATCCTGATATTAATGACCGATTAAGAGCTGGAGACTGGTTGATTTTTGCCGGGAAAGATGAATTAATAGACCAAATAGAAATAGCTGATTGATAAAATAAAATTATACAAAAATTAAGGTTATGGTGCTGAAATTTCTCCTTTATTAATTTATGTTCAAGGTAATGAATTTGACAAAGAGTTATTAGAAATAGCTTTTAATATTTTGAATCCAAATGAGGATATAATTCATTTAATATATGTTATTGAAATGGATCGAAGCCTTCCCATTGATTCTGAGATACCGCCACTTACAGCTAAAGGTGAAAGTACTTTAAAAAACCTAGAATTCCTTGCTAAAAGGTTGAAATTTAATATTGAAGGACATTTAGTCCAATCTAGAGATATTGGCTCAGCAATAGTTCAAGAATCATTCGAAAAAAATATTAATACTATACTGATTGAATTACAAGCAAATCAAATAAATCAATATTATCCTGTAAATAAAACAGCAGAATATTTGTTGAAAAATTCAAAATGCCAGGTAATACTAGTAAAACCAAAATTATTAAACAATAATTAAGTCTGGATTAAATTAATATATGTCACAAATCAACATGATGGCTAAAATATCAATAATAGGATGTGGAAATTCTGGAGGGTTAATTGCTGTTAGTTTTGCAAATATTGGATATCAAATAGATATAATTGATATTAATTATAAGAAATTTAAAACCCTTCCTGAAAATTTAATTTCCGAAGGATATTTAAATCCAATTGTTGCAGATGCTACAAAAATAGAAAAACTCAAAAAAGTAATGGATCCAGAATCTAATATTTGTATAATATTATCAGGAAATGATTCTAATAATGCGTTAATTTCTCAGATCGTTAAAAATGAATTAAACATTCCAAAAGTAATATGTGAATTGAATGAAGAAATAACCAGTGAGCTATATTTAAGTTTAGGATTTATAGTAATAAATAAAAATGATTTATTTAAAAAAAATATATTAGATTTATTTGAGAGAGATTAAATGTATATCATTATTTTAGGTGCAGGAACAATAGGTACTTCTATTGCTGAAATTTTAATAAAAAACCAACATGAAGTTGCAGTAATTGATTCAAATGAAGAAAAGTGTAAGCTAATTGATAATAAACTAGGAAGTATTAGTGTTTTAGGAAATATATCTTTACCAAATTCATTACTTAACGCAGGTATATCTAGGGCAGACTTATTTATTTCAACTACGAAAAATGATGCGAAAAATATGCTGTCATGTCAATTAGCTAAAGATTATTTCAAAGTACAATATACAGTTAGTATTACTCATTCAAAAGAAATTAGTCGCTTATTAGATACAATCAATGTAAACTATACAATAAATATTAATGAACATATCACAAATGAGTTGATAGCAAAAATAAAAATGCTTGGATTTAATATAAACGTGAGTAACTAATGAATAAATTAGCCTTTCTAGGCCCAATAGGATCGTACACAAATGAAGCTGCTATTAATTATAATAAAAATTTAGAGCTTATAAATTGCAATTCTATACCTCAAGTTATTGAAAAAGTCAGAACGGGTTTAGCAGATGAAGGAATATTACCTATTGAAAATAGTATTGAAGGTCCTGTAACTTCAACAATTGATTTGTTAATCCAAGAACCTAAATTAAAAATCAAAACTGAAACAGTTATAGCTATCAAACATTGCCTTTTAATAAAGGAACCAACAAAATTAGAAAACATTCAATATGTTTATTCGCATCCCCAGGCTTTATCACAATGTAGAAATTTTTTATCTTCTAATTTACCTAAAGCAAAATTAATTGCTTCTTTAAGTACCTCTAATGCAGTTGAAGAAATGAAAAAATCAAAAGTTACTTCAGCAGCTATAGCTAATCATAAATGTGCATCAATATATAATGTACAGATAATAGCCACCAAAATTAGTGATAACGAAAATAATTATACACGTTTTATTGTTTTATCAAATATAGATAATAAACAAACAGGAAAAGACAAAACATCTATTTGCTTTGATTTCCCTCATGATTCTCCAGGTATTCTTTATATGGTCTTAGAAAAATTTGCAAAAAGACATATTAACCTAACTAAGATCGAATCAAGACCAAGTAAAACAAATTTAGGAAATTATATATTCCTAATAGACCTTGAAGGCCATAAAGATGATGAAATTATCAATGAATGTTTTAATGAAATTAAACCACTAATTTCGATGTTTAAAATATTTGGCTCATATCCAATATTTAATATGTCAAATATTTCAAAAAATTAAATTGCTTTAGTTTGATCTTTTTTTGTATCTATTCCTATATCTTCAATTTCTGAAAACAAATCAACTTGATTGTCAATTATTTCTATATCTGTGCTCTTTTGCTTATTAATTTGATTATTAAGATTTTCTACTACTGGCTGCATTACATCTTTAAATTCTTCAACAACAGGAGTCAAACCTTCTTTCAATATAGATGCAAATTCTTCAGCTCTAGATTTCCAAATCTCACTTTGTTCAGCTAATTCAACTCTAGTTTCCGAACCTGGTTTAGGGGCAATAAGAATCCCAACAACAGTACCAACTAAGCTTCCAAACATAAATCCTAACATCGAAAACCCTCCATTACCTTTTTTAGACATTTTGTTCCTCTGGGTTATTTTTATTATCTTCTTTATCGTTATTTTTAACACCTGTAAAAAATGAAATAAATCTACTTAAACCAAAACCTAGTTTTGTTCCTTCACCAACGGGATTTATAAATTTTTGTGAAAATTTTGTAGTTATACCATAAACTTGTTCAGAAATACTATCAAATGATTGTAATAGACGCATTATTTTTTTGAAAGTAAGTAATCCAATAATTAAAATTACTATCGCAACTATAATCAAAACAAAATCACGTATGATACCTAATATCTGAGCAAATTCATTCACTTTTCACCTCAACAATTACAATGATTTTATCATTAATAAATTTGCATAACAATCAACATTATGAATTATGGCGAAATAAGCATTCTAAGAAAACCTTTTTCATCTTTTCTCTGAGTTAAAATATTATGATTTTCTTTTTCAACCCACATTAATATATCATAGGTATTTAAAACATCTGGAATAACAACTTCAATAAAAGAATGAGCTTTATTGTTTATTTCCTCAGACAATGCCGCAATAATACCCGCACACGTTTTTCCTGTGCCATCAATGACTTTCCAGCCATTTGAATCATTAACTATATTATTTTTTATATTTCCTAAATCTTCTAATACTTCAATTTCTCCAGTTTTACGTAAATTTACTTGACGTTTAAATTCAGCTACGGATTCAGAATAAACTCCATTATCTCTATTTCCTTTAGAACAAACAGCGCCTCTTACACCTACAATGTCCGGATTGACTCTAGCTAACTCATCTAAATCAGACATTTTCAGGTGTCCAGATAAAGCAGTACTCATTCCATCAGACTTACCTTCCATTACAATATTTTTAAGTTCAGATTCAGATAAAAAGTCAAACAAATTTCTACCATCTTTTGTTAAAGTATCTATAAGCCAACCATCACATTCGCCTTCTCTTGCTAATTTAGGCATCAAATGAGGATCTAATCCTCCTTCATATAAAACATTATCCGCAAAAAGAGATCCAATTAATTTTGTATCAGTACCTTCCAAAGCTTCTTTTGAAGCTTGAAGGACTTCTACTGCTTTGTTGTATTCTGCTTGCATAAATCCAACTTTTACAGACGTAGCTTGCATTTGCCCAGCTGCCCAAACAGCCATAGCTACTGTTCCTTCTTGATTTGGGACTACTCCTAAAGTTAAAGAAGCATGTATTTCACTAGGGACGGCATTTCTTACATCTTTAAATACATTAGGTCTAGCTGAACCTACTAAAGCTTCTTGTAAATTCTTAACGTCAACTATATCTGCTCCACCTTTCATAGCTTCATAAGCTTCTGCTAAGTTTTGAACGCTAACCATTAATATCATAACTTTTACCACCTATTAATATTTTTTAAAATTTAAAAGATCTGAAACTGAAGGAAGAAAGTCTTTCAAATCTGCTTTAAGCTCTAATTTATCTGAATCACTCATATTTAATAGTGGATTCCTAACATGCCCACCAGCCATACCCATTAATTCTCCCCAATATTTACATAAAGAAACTGGCAAGACTCCATTCATACTACTAACTATTCTAGGCCACCATTTATCTGATATAGATTTTATAGGTTTTATTTTCGAATCATAAAAATTCTGATCTAAATGGCCTTGTATTGCTTGATCAATAAATTGAACATAATTATTTTTTCCTGGCAGATCAAATCTCCAATCAGATGTATTTGCAAACATAACACGTTGTTGAAAACCCAATTCTTTACCTTTTTCAAATATCCATTCATCTGGAGTACTTATTAAAACTTTATCACCTAATAATATATGTGTATCAATCGATAATTGCTTGTTGAAACTAGCTTCTTTCACTCCTACTACATTTGGGATTTCACAAATCTTCTTCAATCCTTCAGGAGACATAACAATCCCAAATTGAGGTGAATTATAAAACATTATTGCTAAAGAAGTATTTTCAGCTAATATTTTAACAAATTCTACTACCTGTTCTTCAGTTTTAGTAACCATATACGGTGCTGCTACAATTACCAAATCAAATCCTAAAGATTCAACATGATTAGTTAAATTAAGCATCTCTTTCACAGATGTATGTGTAACATGTGCCCCAATCATCCAGTTACCTTTAGATTCATCAGCTAAAATATCATATATTTGTATTTTTTCAGAGAAAGTTAAGCTCCAAAACTCCCCCATAGCCCAAGTACACCCTACACCACTAGTCCCTAAAGAACGAATACGCCTAATGTTTTTTCTTAGTCCTCCTTCATCGATGAGGTCATCTTCAGTAAAGGGGGTAATTAATGTAGACCATTGTCCCTTAATATTAGATCTAGCCCAGTCTTTTGATTCATTTTTTTTATATGAAGGCAATTATAACTCCCAAATAAATTATTATAAACAAGACACAAATAATATATACAAAAAATTGATAATTAAATTAAGCACAAAGTATTAATTAGTTCCTAATTAAGTTTTACTGGATACCTTGCTTTGATTTCTAAGACATTTAGTACATATATTGACTTGCCTGAAAGCACCTTTATCATATATCTTAGATCTTTGAATATTAGCTAATGAACGTGTTCGGGTACGCTTTTTTGAATGACTAACATTATTTCCATATTGTCCAGACTTAAGACAGATTTCACACCTAGCCATAATTCTCCTTTGAATGTTAATGATGTATTAAGTAGAATCCATATAAATATGTATATATATATATAATAACTAAATATAAACGATTAAGCAATTGAGGAAAACTATTAAACAAATGAAAAACTCCGTCTCTTTTAATGGGCAAACTCTAATCAATATGTTTACATATAGTAGCTATTACTTGGAAAAATATGTTGCAACTTTAAATTCTTTAAATGTTTTTCCCGTACCTGATGGAGATACAGGTACTAATATGCTTATAACAATTAAAGAAGTCATGAAATCAATTGAAAATGAAAATAGTTGTTCTGCGTCTTATATCTCAAATAAAATGTCTGAAGCTGCTTTAATGGGTGCTAAGGGTAATAGTGGAGTCATATTATCTCAATTTTTCAAAGGTTTTGAAACAACGCTTAAATCAAAAACAAACTTTGGTTATGAAGAATTTATAATTTCATTAGAACGTGCTGTTCAATATTGCTATAAAGCTGTTGGAACACCTACAGAAGGTACTATTTTAACAATTATAAATGTGGCTGCGCGATCAGCTCGAAAATTATACGATAAAGGTACATCGCCTGATCAAATCATGAATTATACATGTAAGGATGTAAAAACCTCTGTCCTCAAGACACCTGAATCTTTAGCAGTTTTACAAAATGCTGGAGTTATAGACTCAGGAGCTTTAGGATTATACATTATATTGGAGGGTATAAGAATATATTTGGAAGGTAAAAGCCTGTATTCAACAAACATTGACTTTCCTGAAAATTTAAATATAAATCCGATAAATCTATCTAATTTGGAAACGAAGAAACTATCACAAGAAGATGATGACATATTCGGCAATTGTATACAATTTTTTATTTTATCAAATAATATAAATATAGATGAAGTAAAAAAAGAAATCGAAAAATTTGGATCTTCTATTGTTGCAGTAGGTAGTAATTCTAAAATTAAAATTCATGTTCATTCACAAATACCTGATAAATTGATTAAATCGGCGAGTAAATATGGAGAAATTGCTGAAGTAACTATTGAAAACATGGACGAACAGCATAATAAAATTGTTTCAACCCAGATAACACCTCCCCAAACTATTTTATTTTCTATAGCTCCTGGCAAAAAATTAAATAATATTTTCACTGAGTTTGGAGCGATAAATTTTAATATAGAAGAAGAAAAATATGATCAAAAAGGAATTGAATCTGTAATATTACAATCTAATTTTAAAAATGCAATATTATTACTAAATGGATTTATGCTTAAAGACGATTCAATACTAATTTCAAATGAATTTATACATATATTAAATACAAATAATATCGCTGAAGGTATTACAGCTATACTTAATTACAACCCCGAATTAAATATCCATAAAAATATATCTAATATGAAATCATCTTATAGTTCAATTACTAGTATAGAAATCTATAAATCAACAATAAATACTGAAGTTTATAACAATAAAATTTGCCAAAATGATTACTACGCAATATATAATAATAAACTAATCTCGAAAAATAATAATATAATAATGATGTTAAATGAATTATTTGAAAATATTGATTTATCTGATAAAGATTTTATAACAATTTACAAGGGAAACAATACAAGTAACTCGGTAAAAGAATCTGTTTCAAAATATATGACAAATAAACTAACAAATGCAGAATTAGAAATTATAGAAGGAGAATATAATTCTAATATGTTAATAATATCTATTGAATAAAGGAGGAAAAATGATCAAAATAATTACGGATAGCACTTCAGACTTGCCAAAAGAAATTGCAGATGAATTAGGAATTACTGTTATACCTTTAAACGTTCACTTTGGAGAAGAAGTCTACAAAGATGGGGTAGACATTTTCCCAGATAAATTTTATCCCAGGTTAGAAAACAGCTCTGAACTACCAAAAACATCTCAACCATCTATTGGAGATTTTATAAATATCTATAAACCTTACTTAGATAATGGTGACCAAATTATCTCTATACATGTATCTTCAAAACTCAGTGGTACATTTAATTCAGCAACTCAAGCTAAATCACAATTAGATAATACTAATTCTATAAGTATCATAGACACAAATTCGGTTTCGATGGGTGTTGGATTAATTTCAATTTATGCAGCAAAATTAATTAAAGAAAAAGATATATCATTGGCAGATGCAACTAAAATTATTACTGATGTAATTAATAAAACTGAGACTTTTGCTCTAGTAGAGACTCTTGAATTTCTTCAAAAAGGCGGGAGGATAAGTAAAACCAAAGAACTTATTGGAAATTTATTAAAAGTAAGACCTATATTAAAATCTGAAAACGGGATAATAGTTCAAGTAGGAAGAGAACGATCTAGAAATAAAGGAATAGCTTATTTAGAAGAAGCAGCGAAAAATAGTTCTCCGCTAAAATATTTATCAATAATGTATAGTACTACTCCAGAAGAAGCTCAAGTTTTAGCTGATAAATTACGATCAAAAGATGTTATTCCCATAATTGCTCAACTTGGACCAGTAATCGGTACTTATGCTGGACCACAAGCTCTAGCTATAGCATTAATTTCTGATTAATTATGAAATTTCTGATTAATTATGAATCAAAATTCGGATAAAGAAAAAATTGAAAAACTAAACCGTTTATATAAAATCCTTAAGCAAGAATCTCTTAATGAATATAACAATAAGACAGTAATTGGAGGTCTAGATAAATTATTAGATCTTTTATCTACCGATTTAGAATTTTTAAATAAATCAACAACTAACTACGAAATACTTAGTCAATATGATAGAGCTGAATGGGTAGAAAAAATTTTAAAAAAAATTATTCTAATCAACCCTAAAATTCAATCCTATAAATCTACTGATAATTTTAAGAAACCCCACATTTCAAAACCTAAATCTCACAAAGTATATACAAATATAAATATAAACTCAAATATACAAGAAATCCCTAATTTAACAAAAAACACACAATCAAAACTAAACAAGCTTGGAATTAATAAAATCATTGATATGATTTATTTCTTTCCACGCAGACACTATGATTTTACGGATACTAGAAAAATATCTAGCTTACAATTTGGGGTTGAACAAACAATTATAGGTACAGTTACTAAAGTTGGTCTCCAAAATATATGGCCAAAAAAAAAAATCAACTGAAATTATAATTTCTGATCAAACTGGTAATGTTAGAGCTATATGGTTTAACCAACCTTGGCTAAGCAAAACCATAAAACCAAATTCCCAAATTATTATAAGTGGAAAAGTAAACGTATTTAGGAGAAGACTTGTATTTGAGTCACCTGAATACGAGATTATTGATGGCCAAGCAGATTTTATCCATACAGGTAGGCTTGTTCCTATATATCCTTCAACTTCAGGACTAGCACAAAGAACAATAAGAAAAATAATAAAACAGTCAATTGATATAGGAATAAATCAGTTAACTGAACATATTCCAACAAAAATCTTATACGAAGTCAATTTAACCAGCCTAAAAGATGCCATATTACAAATACATTATCCGAAATCAAAACAAGATTGGAGCATCGCAAGAAAAAGGTTAGCTTTTGACGAATTATTTCTTATTCAATTATTGGTAGTACAACAAAAAGAAATATGGAGTAAGGCTGGATCAGGAACTCCTCTTGACAGCAACAATATTCCCCTCAATCAATTCTTGAATTCTTTGCCATTTGAACTAACTAAAGCTCAACAAAGTGCATTAAATGAAATATTGAAAGATATTTCCCGTGACAGACCCATGCGAAGACTCTTACAAGGTGATGTAGGTAGTGGAAAAACAGTAATAGCTTTAGCTAGCTTACTTGTTGCTGTATTTAAAGGTTATTGTGGAGCTATGATGGTGCCTACAGAAGTACTTGCTGAACAACATTTCACTACTATATCATCAATGACTGATTCAATATCAGTAACATCAAATCAAAAAAATATCAAAACTTTAGAATTACCTTATATAAATAAAATTATTCATATAGGTTTATTGATTGGTAGTTTAACAAAAAAAGAAAAAGAAGAATTAAATCTAAAATTGCAAAAAAACGAAATCGATATCTTGATTGGAACACATGCTTTAATACAAGATTCGGTTAAAATTCCTAGATTAGCTCTTGTTGTAATAGATGAACAACACCGTTTTGGAGTCAATCAAAGAAGTTTACTAAGTAATAAAGGTAACAAACCACATCTACTTGCAATGTCAGCAACTCCAATACCTAGATCTCTAGCTTTAACAATCTTTGGAGACCTAGACATTTCTGTAATTAATGAAATCCATCCAGGGAGACAACCTATAAGGACAAGATTTTTAGAACCTAATGAACGATTGTCAGCATACAAGTTTATTGCAAAACAAATAAATCAAGGTCGACAAGCTTTTATAATTTGTCCATTAATCGAAGAATCTGAAACTATACAATCAAAAGCAGCTATAAAAGAATTTGAAAAATTATCTCATCAGGTTTTCCCTAATTTAAAACTAGGGTTATTACATGGCAGAATGTCAGCTAAAGAAAAAAATAATACTATGCTAGATTTTAAAAATAAAAAAACTAATATATTAGTTTCAACTGCAGTAATTGAAGTAGGTATTGATATTCCTAATGCATCAACTATATTAATTGACGGAGCTGAAAGATTTGGCTTATCACAACTCCATCAATTTAGAGGTCGAGTAGGTAGAGGAGAACATGAAAGTTATTGTATATTGCTATCAGAATCGAAAAACTTAGAAGCTAAAGAGAGACTGAAAATATTAGAAAGAATAACAGATGGATTTGAATTAGCAGAAGAAGATTTAAAAATAAGAGGGCCAGGAGATCACGTAGGAACTAAACAAAGCGGCCTACCAAATCTAAAAATCGCAAACATTCATGATTATGATATATTATCCATAGCTAGAAACGAAGCAATTAAAATTATTCAGAAAGACCCTGAACTACAAGATCTTGAGCTGAATATGATTAAAAATAAAATCTCAGAATACAAACAAAATATACTAATTGAAAATAATTATTCCTGATTTTTTTAAAATCCAAATAATTTTATAAATATTATTTATTACTCATCATTTGTCTTAAAACAAAAGGCAAAAGCCCACCATGCTTATAATATTCATTTTCAATTTCAGTATCTATACGAGCTAAAACATTGAATTTGGTAATTTTACCTGTTATAGATTTAGCCGTAACTTCAATTGTAGAACCAGGATTAACTCCAGAAGCAACACCTGGAATATCAAATAATTCACTTCCATCTAAACCTAATGATTGAGCAGACTGGCCATCTTCAAACACAAGAGGTAAAACGCCCATACCTATTAAATTAGATCTATGAATTCTTTCAAAACTTTGAGCAATAACTACCCTAACCCCTAACAACATTGGTCCTTTTGCTGCCCAGTCTCTTGAACTACCCGTTCCATACTCTTTTCCAGCAATGATTATTAATGGAGTTGCCTGTTCTTTATACTTTTCAGCTGCGTCATATATACGCATAACATCATCAGAAGGGAAAAATTTGGTCCAATCCCCTTCCTTCTCAGGAACGAGTTTGTTTCTTAAACGAATATTAGCAAATGTACCTCTAGCCATCACATTATGATTCCCTCGTCTAGAACCAAATGAATTATATTCCCATTGAGGCACATCATTTCCTAAAAGGAATTGTCCAGCAGGCGAATTTGATGGAATTGCACCCGCAGGGGAAATATGATCTGTGGTAACTGAGTCTTCTAAATACACTAAAACTCTAGCATTTATTATGTCATTTCTAACAATGATTTCCTTAGAAAAGCTATCAAAATAAGGTGGCTTTTGAATATAAGTTGACCCTTGATCCCAGGTAAAATTTAAAGAAAAAGTAGTATTAAGGTTCTGCCATTCAATTGGGCCTTCAAGTACTTTATCATATTGATTTTTAAACATATTAGGAGACAAGCTAACTGCAATAGTGTCTCTTATATCATTTTGAGATGGCCAAATATCTTTTAAATAAACATCTTCACCTAAATCATTCTTACCTATTGGTTCAGATGCAATATTTATATCTATTCTACCAGCTAAAGCATATGCTACAACAAGCATAGGCGAAGCTAAATAATTTGCTTTCACTTGAGGATGAACCCGGCCTTCAAAATTTCTATTGCCACTTAACACAGCAGCAACTGTTAAATCATTATTCGTAACAACCTTAGAGACTTCGTCTGGAAGAGGACCAGAATTACCAATACAAGTAGTACAACCATAACCAACAGTATTAAAACCTAGATAATCTAAATCCTTATCTAATCCAGTAGCTTTAAGATAACTAGTCACTACAGTTGAACCCGGAGCTAAACTTGATTTTACCCAAGGTTTTCTCTTTAAACCTTTTTCTCTAGCATTTCTTGCAATTAATCCTGCTCCTACCATCACTGAAGGATTTGAAGTATTAGTACAACTAGTGATTGCTGCAATTACTACAGATGCATCACCTACTAATGCTTCTTCATTATTAAGCATCACTTTATGGTTATTTTTAGATATATTCTTAAAAGATTTACTAAAATTATCAGGCACTAAATCTAAAGCAATTTTATCTTGGGGTCTTTTAGGACCAGCAACAGAAGGTATAACTTTAGAAATATCAAAATCTATTGATGAAGTATAATTTGGCTCATTTTGTTCATCATAGAAGAAACTATTAGATTTAGAATATTTTTCTACCAACTCCAATTTTGATTTATCTCTACCTGTATTTTCAAGATATTTTATAGTTTGCATATCTATTGGGAAAAAACCACAAGTCGCACCATATTCAGGAGCCATATTTGCTATAGTAGCCCTATCAGCAAGAGTTAGTTCTTTTAAACCTGGTCCATAAAATTCAACAAATTTTTCTACAACCCCTAGAGACCTTAATCTTTCTACCAAAGAAAGTACTAAATCAGTTGCTGTAACTCCATCTAACAATTGTCCAGTTAATCTAACTCCAACCACTTCTGGGACTACCATATAATAAGGTTGCCCTAGCATTACAGCTTCTGCTTCAATTCCGCCTACACCCCACCCTAAAACACCTAATCCATTTATCATGGTTGTATGTGAATCAGTCCCTATACAAGTATCAGGAAATACATAAACAGAATTTGGGGTATCTTTAACAATAATACTTTCAGCAAGATATTCTAGGTTAACTTGATGAACAATACCCGTACCTGGTGGAATAATTTTAAAGTTATCAAAGGCATTTTGTGCCCATTTAAGTAATTGATATCTCTCTGTATTTCTATCAAATTCTTTTTCAATATTTAATTTCAATGCATTGGAAATTGAAAAATGGTCTACTTGTACTGAATGGTCAATCACCATGTCTGATCGTACAATAGGATTAATAATTGATGGATCTCCTCCATGTTGTACTACAGCGTCTCTCATAGCTGCTAAATCCACTGCAACTGGCACTCCAGTAAAATCTTGCAAGAGCACTCTACCAGGCATAAATGGGAATTCTTTTTTAGGTTTGTTATTAGGCCTCCATGATGACACTAACTTAACATGATCAATATTAGCTGGGCCATTATCAGAATTACGCAATACATTTTCTAATAATACTCTTATTGAATAAGGAGTTTTATTTATTTCAATTAAACCCTCTTTTTCTAAAGAAGCAATTGAGTAAAAATTATAGCTACCGAATGAAGTAGTTAATATTTCTTTAGAAAATGAATTTTTCAACCTAAGAAACCTTTAACATCAATTTTTTAATTAAATATCGCAATTTATTATTGAACGGAAAGTATTAGGAATTAATCTGATGGTGCACCTGCAATATCGTCAACTTTTGCTCTTGCTTCATCTTTACTTTTCTCGAAATAATCATAATGTACTTGAACATACTGCTTCTCTTCTTCAGGCACGTCATCTTCAGCAAATATGGCTGTAACTGGACATACCGGTTCGCAAGCTGCACAGTCTATACACTCGTCTGGGGCAATAAATACCATTCTATCAACCCCTTCTTCTTCATAAATACAATCGACTGGACAAACATCGATACAAGCTTTGTCTAAAACATCAACACATGGGGATGTGACAATATAGGTCATTACTAACTCCTTAATAATTTAAATAAAACCTTATTAAATATCACCATTTTTTAAAAAGGTTACTTACACTTCATAAAATTATATATTGATAGAATGCTATGATCAATACTTTATGATCCTATATTATGAACATTATTTAATTAATAAATTGTATCTTCATTACGTAATACTTCTATATCATCAATATTATAACCTAAAGATTTTAATATATGATCTGTATGTTCACCTAAAGCTGGAGCTGGTAATTTAGCTACAAGAGGGGTTTCACTCATTTTTATTACAGGCCCTACTGTTTTATATTTTCCTGCTAGACTATGATCAAGTTCAACCATTAAACCATTAGCTTTAACTTGTTCCAATCTACTAGTCTCTTCAGGAAACAAAACTTCAGCAGCAGGGATCCCTGCTGCATGCATTTTAGGTAAAATTTCAGAAATCTTATATCCATTTAATTTTTCTTCTGTTTCTTGATACACTTTTTTAACCTTCAAGTCGTCAGAAGTATCCCAACCATCTAAATTTACCACATCAAAATCAGAATCCAAGCGGAAATCTACAATACCTAATAAATCCATAAATTTTTTCCGTACTCTATTGCCTAATATACCTACTGCAATTACTCCATCTTTAACTTGAAACATTCGATAATAATTATTCGCATATGAGCCAATAAATGCTCCTGCATCTTGTTTTTTTAACTCCATAGCCTTATTTATTGGCTCATTATTTTCCTTAAGTACATTTAAATTATTAATAAATTTTTCAATATTATCTTTATCTACTACATCTACCTCAACAAATGCTGGAGTCAATAGGCCCATTACTGTCCCTAACAAACTAGTGTCAATCTTTTGCCCTTTACCTGTTTTCTCTCGATGATATAAAGCTGTAGTGACTCCCCAACACATTGCAAATCCTGTGGCATGATCAACAACAGGTGAAGCAGTAATAAATTGCGGCAAGCCGTTCTGGACTTTTTTGTCACTTGCTACTAACCCCCCGACAGCTTGAGATAACAAATCTGATCCTGGCAAGTGAGACATAGGCCCTTTAGTTCCATAAGTAGAATTTTCACAATAAATAATTTTTGGATTTATTTTTTTTAATGACTCATAATCTATTTTCAATTTAACTGGAACATCTGGTCTAGAATTAATAATTACCACATCTGCAGTTAAAACTAATTTATAAAATATTTCCAAACCTTTAGAATGCTTCAGGTTTAAAGGCAAACTCTTTTTACCTCTATTTAAAGCCAAAAAATTCCTAGTTTCATTAGGTATAAAAGGTGCACTTTCTCTTTGAGGCTCTCCCCAAGTAGGTTCTACTTTTATAACATCTGCTCCCATGTCTGATAATAATGATCCGGCAAAAGGACCTGCAACAATTTGTGTATAATCTATTACCTTTATACCTTCAAGTGCTCCACTCATGTTATTATCTCCTAAATCTATGATTGAACTATTAATAAATGATAAACTAAATAATCTAATTAGGTTGACAGTTTAATCCAAAATGTAATTAACTGCCAAGTATTATTTCAACATTTAAAGAAAAGGAGGTTGGTTATGAATAAATTAGACGGAAAAGTTTCTATAATTACTGGAGCGGGTACAGGAATAGGCAAAGGCATAGCATTAGAATTTGCAAAAGAAAACTCTAATTTGATTTTAGCTTCGAGAAAAACAGAAAACTTAGATAGCACTTATAAACAAATTAGAAGTTTTAATAAAAAAATAAAAGTTTTAATTATTAAAACTGATGTTACAAAAGAGTCTGATGTATCAAATTTATTTAAAAAAACAATTGATGAATTTCAAAAAATAGATATATTAATTAACAATTCAGGAGTTTTTGATGGAGGGCCTATCGACAGCCTCCCTCTTGATTCTTGGCTTAAAGTAATTAGTGTGAATTTAACAGGGGTTTTCCTTTGTACTAAAGCTGCAATGCAAATAATGAAAAAACAAAAAGGTGGACGAATTATAAATATCGGAAGTATTTCAGCACAAAAGCCTAGAATGGATTCAGCTCCATACACCACAAGTAAACATGGCCTTGTAGGTCTTACAAAGTCCACAGCTTTAGAAGGTAGAGAACATGGAATAATAGCAAGCTGTTTACATCCTGGAAATGTAGCAACCGAACGTAGAATATATAGCGACGATGAAATGGCAAAAAGAAGTCGTAACGAAGAAATGATGAACCCTGAAGATATTGGGACTGCAGCAGTAACAATGGCATCACTACCAATGAATGTTAATATGTTAGAATCTATAGTCTTACCAGTAAATCAAGCCTACCTGGGAAGAGGTTAATATAATTAATTTTAAAAAAATTTTAAGGAAATAAAAATGAAAAAAGTATTAATTACTGGAATGAGTGGGTTAATTGGAGGGCTTCTCAAAAATAAACTTGAAAAAATAGGAGGTTATGAATTAACTGCACTTAATAGAAGCTTTATTAAAGGAGTAACTAACTTTCAAGCAGATATATCTAATATTGAAAATATTAAACCCGCATTTAAAAACCAAGATATTGTAGTTCATCTTTCAGCTTATCTTGAAGATGACGAATGGGAAGGTAATTTAAACACTAACATTATAGGAACTTATAACGTATTTGAAGCTGCAAGACTAAACGGTGTTAAAAGAATAATCTTTGCAAGTAGTGGCAATACTATCAGAGGATTTTCTGACATAGAACCATACAAATCGATAGCTGAAGGAAGGTACAATGACGTGCCTGAATTATATAAAAAAATCACTCATGAACAAGTACGTCCTCAAAAAATATATGGAGCTGCGAAAGTATGGGGAGAAGCTTTGGCTAGACATTTCTCAGATACTTTCGACATATCTATACTTTGTCTTAGGATTGGAGCTGTAAGAGCACAAAACAAACCCATTAACACTCACGAACTATCCACATATTTAAGCCATAATGACGTGACTGATGCACTGCATAAATGTATTGAAGCACCTAAAGATTTAAAATATGATGTTCTATTTGCTTTATCAAATAATAAATGGAGTTATAGAGATTTAAACCACACTAAAGAAGCAATAGGATTTGAACCCTCTGACTCTGCCGATAATTATACAAATCACTAGTAATAATTTTTTAATAAGATTGGAGTATATCAACCAAATATTTATATTTTAGGTAAATTTTTCTCAAAAAATCTTTTCCAATTTAGATATAAAATATTTTCTATATCTATCTCTTTATATCCTCTATTTGCTAAAATATCTCCAACTTTTTGATAATCTGCTACAGTATCAATTCCATATGGGGCACCTTCACGTCCCCCTTGGCCATCTGTATCTCCTCCAATTGCTGCATGCAATGAATTTCCAGCTATTTGGCAAACGTAATCTAAATGGTCAACAAAATGATCTAAAGTTATTTCTTCTCTAGGAAACACATCTCTTCTATTCGGAATATTATTCCAATCTATTCCTTTTGGATGAAGCATCCATGTATCCATTGAAGAACCAATAACTGCACCCCTAGATATTATTTCACGTAATAGACTATCAGGTATTTGCCTTTCTCCTGGAGCCAATGATCGACAATTATGGTGACTAGATAATATTGGACCATTAAAGTTATCTAGCTCTTCCCACACAGCCCTATCTGATGTATGGCTTACATCCAATATCATACCTAAATTATCCATTTCTTTTAAAAGCTCAATAGCATCCCCAACTAATCCACCTTCTGTACCAGTAGCTGTACCGTGTGAGTAGCTACTAACTCCATAATGAGAAAGACTAATCACCCTCAATCCTTTGTCCCACCAATCATGCACTTGCTTAGGCCAATGTATAGCATCAGCTCCTTCCATCCCTAATACCATACCAAAAGGCAAATCACTCACATCTTGTTCGGACCATAATTTAATATGGGAGTTAATATCTCTAGAAGTTGAAAGTATTTTTGCCCAACCAGTAGATTCTAAAATTTTATAATACTCCAATTCCCCTTGAGCTATCGAATATGCAATATCTTTGTTTTTACATTCTCCATGAGAATGTAAGTCAGGCCTATATATGCAAACAGAAACTTTAACTAATGCTGCAGCAATTTTCCCTTTACGTAATTCTGGTATAGATGCTAGGGTTTCCGAATCATCCCACCCAGTAATAAAACCTCTTCTATGTGAATTCTCTCCTAATCTTACTTCTTCTATTGGTAATGTAAGGTCACGATCCAAATAAAACGCCCCATGTGCCATAGGATAATCTCCATCAATAATTAAACGCATATCAAATCTCCCTAAAATAACTTATATGTTTATATTTTCTTGTTTTTATTAATATTTCTTGCAACAATCATTTTATTAAATAAGTTTTCAGCGTCAGTGTTACCAATATCTGGAAATACAACTGCTATATGAGTTTTCCCTTTATTATATTCTATATATATACTTGTATGAGGCTTTATCCTAGTTATTGATTGAAGAATAAAATGTAGGCCTATAACAAAAGATATAATTCCCATAAAAAACAAAAGATTTTGCACCCACTGAGAAAATATTGGAATGAAAATAGTTACAGCACCTAACAACACCCCAATCAAAGATATTTTCAAACCTGAAACAATTCTACTCTCTTGACCACCCGAAATTTTTTCAAAGCTATATATATCATCTAATCTTATTTTTTGTAATTTTTTCGAACCAAACAGTCCTTTTTTAATAACAAATAACATATCTTTCGTCAATAAAATTGAATCATCTTTATAACTTTCTTTTTTATAAAGAACATCTTCTTCTTCAACTAATTGAATAATATCTATTGGGAAAATAGACACTTTTTAATCCTCCATTTATTAATTTCAACAATAATTTTCTAAAATATTAACCCACATAACTCTTTAATACAAATACTATAATTAATGTTAAATAATGTAATAAAATTTATCTTGACTGCTAATACAGGAGAAGTATATAATTATTTTTACGCAAAAATAGATATTGAATTTCTAAGGAAAACTACTTTAGGAGTTTTTCTGTTTTTACGTGTGTACTTTAACAATTGAATCCTGTTTAAAACAAATTTCTTAAAAAATATTATTAATTGTAATTAATGACCGAGTAATCAGACCTTAATGAGGGTCAAGTTACTAAGGGTCTACGGTGGATGCCTTGGGGCCAAGTGCCGAAGAAGGGCGTGGCAAGACTGCGAAAAGCCTCGGTGAGTTGTCTAGCAAACTTAGCCGGGGATACCCGAATGGGGAAACCCATCCTGGGTTATACCAGGATACTCTATTCTTTAGAGAGGTAAGTGAGAAAACTGAAACATCTAAGTATCTTGAGGAAAATACATCAATTGAGATTCCCCTAGTAGTGGCGAACGAACGGGGATAAGCCTAAACCTATATGGCTTAGTGGACTGAGATCCTATGTCATATGGGGGTTGTAACACCACTAGCTCATATCTCAGTCATGAGCAAGAAGTTACAAATCTTCTTTTTAGTAGAATGAACCTGGAAAGGACAACCATAGAAGGTGATAGTCCCGTATACAAAAAAAAGAAGACTTCTTAGTGAGTTGTTAAGTAAGATGGGACACGTGAAATCCTGTTTGAATCTGGGGGGACCACCCTCCAAGGCTAAATACACTTGGCCACCGATAGTGAACCAGTACCGTGAGGGAAAGGTGAAAAGAACCCCGGGAGGGGAGTGAAATAGACCTGAAACCGTAGACTTACAAGCCGTAGGAGGTTTTTTATAAACTGACTGCGTGCCTATTGAAGAATGAGCCGTCGAGTTAATTTAAGCAGCTAGGTTAAGAAACATACGTTTCGGAGCCGTAGCGAAAGCGAGCCTGAATAGGGCGTGAATTTGTCGAAAACAAACCTGTCTTCCGAAAGCATCTTTTTTGTTGATTATTTTGCTTGCAAAATAAGATTTAAATTTGATATTTGAAGTTGATGGTCGAGTTTTCATTATGGCAAATGTGTTGCTTGAATTAGACCCGAAACCGAGTGAGCTACCCATGGCCAGGTTGAAGCCCAGGTAAAACCTGAGTGAAGGACCGAACCCGTGTATGTTGCAAAATGCTGGGATGAGCTGTGGGTAGAGGTGAAATGCCAATCGAACTCGGAGATAGCTGGTTCTCCCCGAAATGTATTTAGGTACAGCCTCAATCGTAGTCTTAAGGAGGTAGGGCACTGGATGGGATAGGGGGCGTAAGCTTACCAAACCTAACCAAACCACGAATGCCTTAAGATGTTCATTGGGAGTGAGACAGTGGGGGATAAGCTTCATTGTCGAAAGGGAAACAGCCCAGACCGCAGGTTAAGGCCCCTAAATGTGAACTAAGTGTGAAAGGAAGTAAGATTCCTAAAACAGCTAGGAGGTTGGCTTAGAAGCAGCCATCCTTTGAAGAGTGCGTAACTGCTCACTAGTCGAGGAATCTTGCGCCGAAAATGTAACGGGGCTAAGTTCACTGCCGAAACCGCGGATCTAATAATTTATTATTAGGTGGTAGGGGAGCGTTGTTATCAGCATAGAAGCTCAAATGTGAGTTTGAGTGGAGCAATGACAAGTGAGAATGGCGGCATGAGTAGCGACAATCCTGGTGAGAATCCAGGACACCGAAAGCCCAAGGTTTCCTACACAACGCTGATCGATGTAGGGTAAGTCGGGCCTAAGCCGTAGCGTGCAAGCGAAGGCGATGGACAACGGGTTAATATTCCCGTACTGCTACTATTTTGTTATAAAGTAAAGGGGGGACACGGAAAGGTAAACGAAGCGTGCCTATTGGACATGGTACGTTCTATCCCGTAGGCCAAGCTATAATAGGCAAATCCGTTATAGCGTTACGAGCTGAGAGGATGGAGAACTTTCGGGCTTCGGCCCTAGGGAACTTCGTTGATCCTATACCGTCGAGAAAAGCCTCGTTACAAGAAATAGAAGCATCCGTACCGCAAACCGACACAGGTAGGCTGGGGTAAGTGTCCCAAGGTGAACGAGATAACCCTCCTTAAGGAATTCGACAAATTAGCCCTGTAACTTTGGGAGAAAGGGTGCCCATGAGGTGAAATCCACTTGCTGGATGGAGGCCTTTGTGGGTCGCAGCAAAGAGGCTCAGGCGACTGTTTATCAAAAACACAGGTGTCTGCTAAACCGAAAGGTGATGTATAGGCGCTGACGCCTGCCCAGTGCCGGAAGGTTAAGGGAATGGGTTCGTTAAATTCGTTTAACAAAGCTCAGAACCGAAGCCCCGGTGAACGGCGGCCGTAACTATAACGGTCCTAAGGTAGCGAAGTCCCTTGTCGGGTAAGTTCCGACCTGCACGAATGGCGTCACGACCTGAGCGTTGTCTCAAGGGGGGACTCGGTGAAATTGCAAGGCCAGTGAAGATGCTGGCTACCCGCAACAGGACAAAAAGACCCCGTGGAGCTTTACTGCAACTTGACAGTGGATTGTGGTTATATATGTGTAGGATAGGCGGGAGACTTTGAAGCTATCACGCCAGTGATAGTGGAGTCAACCTTGAAATACCGCTCTTCTATGACCTATGTCCTAACCCCTTTGAAATAGGGGGACACTGCCAGGTGGGCAGTTTGACTGGGGCGGTCGCCTCCTAAAGAGTAACGGAGGCGCACAAAGGTTCGCTCAAGGTGGATGGAAATCACCTGTAGAGTGTATTGGCATAAGCGAGCTTGACTGTGAGACCTACAAGTCGAGCAGAGACGAAAGTCGGTCAAAGTGATCCTACGGTTCCGAGTGGAAGGGCCGTGGCTTAACGGATAAAAGCTACCCCGGGGATAACAGGCTAATCACGCCCAAGAGTTCACATCGACGGCGT
>MDTE01129294.1_pt1 | contig 85139 bp, 92 predicted proteins | sample 811231 | NCBI WGS metagenome assembly MDTE01 (sample SAMN05326651, study PRJNA326480) | marine metagenome | isolation source: seawater | place: Indian Ocean: Red Sea | collected 2010 | reverse complement strand
TTCTGTCACTGATGGCTGCTCCTGCAGCGTCGTCACCAGCACTATTAATTCTTTTACCTGAAGAAATGCGCTCCATTGCACGAAGCATATCCCTTTCAGTTTTAAGGAGACTCTTCATTGAAGCTGAAGTTCCCATGCTTGTATTTATTCCCGGCATCTTATATTCTCTCTGTTAAATTCATATAATTTTCCGAAAGAAATTCTGCAAATTAAGTGCCAAAAAAAAAGGAGAGAGTAAAAAAAACTCTCTCCTTTTAAAACATACTATATGTAGTGGTTAATTATTGTAAAACCGCCAATATAGATGATTGTGCATTATTTGCTTGAGCAGCCATTGACAAAGCAGCCTGGTTTAAAATGGCGTTTTTTGTCAAATCTGCTGTTTCAAGAGCAAAGTCAGTGTCTATAATTCTAGCACTTGCAGCTGCCATGTTAGCTGAAGTAGCAGAGGCAGCACCCTGAAATGCTTTTAAGGCTGTTAAGTCAGCAGCAATGTTTCCTAATGCTTCTGCAACCTTTCCGAGCATTGTAGTAGCCGTACCATCTGCACCAGAAGCTGTTGAAATACCAGCCATCTGAGTAATTGCAATGTTTGGACCTACAGCAGTAGTGTTTGCAGTAAGACCGGCATAAGCAACGTTTTTCTGTAATTGAGCGTTAGAGTCTACAACTGGAACTGTGTTAAAGTCCGTATTGTCTAACAATGCATCGATTGCATCACCAATTGCAGCTGCTTCTGAGTTAAGTGCAGCAACTTGGTTACCATCTAAAAGCGCAGCATTATCCGCTGCGATTCCAAGTTCGTGCAATCTTATACCCATGTTTGCAACTTCTAAAAGAACACTTTCACCCATCTGAGCAAATGAAATACCATCTTCGATATTCCTAGTTGCAGCGGCGTAGGATTTACTCATTGCATTTAGTGCTTGACCTGCTGAGTGACCAGCAGCATCACCACCATACATTGCTCTTACGCCTGTTGATAATCTAGCAATGGACTCATTCATACCGTGTCGAGCTTTATTAGCTGCGGCAGCGGCCATATTAGCGCCAATTGCAATATTAGAAACTGAAGGCATTTTTTATCTCCTTTTCTTTGTTATTCTATTGAATAACGGTTAATATTGCCTGCTGCGCATTGTTCGCTTGCGCGACCATAGCCATTGCAGACTGATTTAATATTGCGGCTTTTGTCAAATTAGCCGTTTCAAGAGCATAGTCCGTATCCTGAATTCTAGCAGCAGCAGCTTTTAAGTTAGCCGAAGAGGAAGCAGCCACAGCTTGGAATCCCTTAAGTGCAGACATACCAGCGGCAACCTTACCAAGTGAATTGGCAACATTACCTAGTGCAGAATCCGCACTACCGTCAACACCACTTGCTCCGGTAATTTTGTCTGTGTTTTTAATATCAATTGTCGTTGCAGTACCAACTGTGAAAGTTCCACCTTGGTCATCAACACCAATTGCCACAGCACCACCAGCAGCAACCGAGCCAACTAATTGTACTCCGTTAAATTTGACGTTATCAGCTATACCATCGATTGCTTTACCAATGGCAGTTGCTTCAGAGTTTAGAGCCGCTCTGTCAGAATCCGTCATTAATTGAGTATTCGCAAATTGAATACCTAATTCACGCATTCTGGTAGTTAAAGCAGCAATTTCAAGCAACAGAGATTCTGCTGATTGAAGAAATGAAATACCGTCTTCGCAATTCCTTGCTGCAACGGCAAAACTTGCCCCTCGTGCACCTAATGAATTAGCAATTGCCTGACCAGCAGCATCACCGCCATACATTGACCTGATACCAGTGGATAACCTTGCAATTGATTCATTCATCTGGTGACGTGCCTTTGAAGCGGCAGCGCCAGCCATAGCTGCACCAACGGCGATATTAGAAACTGAAGGCATGTTATCTCCTTTTGTAAATCATTAACATACAGTCCATATCCATCAACTTGATGTCCATTAAACCAAATACTGTATTAGATAACGACTTACTGTAAAAATGTTTAGTCAGTGGTATAATAAAACATATAATTGAGAATAAAATGAAATTGCATATGTTGATTTCTAAAAAAAATAATAATATAAATACTTAGAATGCCTGCTGATAAATTATACTGTCCTGAATTCGTTTATCAAATATGTGTGGGACTCACTGTTTATGATTTTGTGACAAAGGAATTTACCTTGCCAATGGTTTCTAAGCAATATGCAACTGGAATTACTGATCATTACAACGAGGTTTTGCCTGAAGAACTAAGTTATCCGGCCGAGGAAATTCTCCGCTTTATGTCTGAACAACAAAAACCAAAATATGAGGCTCACGAAAAAGCTAATTTTTTTGTATATAATCAATTAAAATTTGATGGAACCAAGGGAGAGAGAAAATTAAAGGGTATTTTTGGGAATGCTTTCACTGGTGAAAAAACAAAAAAATACAATGCTGAGAAGACCGTCAAGGTTTTTAAAGCTTTTACATTCTCTTTAAGATCTGGTGCAGTTGATCGGGCTCCAGCTGGTTGGATGATAAAAAGCGAAAACAAAGATGAACTAATGCAGTTAGGTCAGATTATTACTAAAGAAATGAAGATCGACGATCTTCTTTAAGATATCATGTCAAAAAGATTCAATCGAGAAATTCTAACGAAAGCTTTTTGCGATGCTTCCTGAGAGGTCATCATTGACTGAAGTTCAGTTACTAATTCAGATAAGTCAGCGTCAGCCAATTCACTAACATCTTTTTCTACTAAAATCTTTCTTTCCAGCATAATGTCACCCTGTCTTTCAACTGAATTCATTCTGGCTCCAACCTTAGCTCTCTGATTGGCAAGATGATTTTGTATGACTCGCATTTCATCTAATCTACTTGCTATGGTCTGGTCAAAGTCATAAACACTTTGAAGTCTTCCAATGCCATTTCCAGATGCATCAATTGGTTGAACCGTAAAGAAGGAAGTTGGGGTTTCTTGAGATTTTGTTATGTTTGGTATTTGTAATTTACCTAATTCAATGTCATATGCATAATCACTCACTAATTTAAGCGTCTTGTTTGAATCTTCCAGAGTTGCAGTAATGTCAAGATCTGCTGCATTAATTGCCGAAGCAACATCTGATAAGTCGCTTCCAGTTATATCTAATGAAAAGTCTGCTGATTTTGACCCTGATGTAATTGTAAAGGCATATGTACCTGGATCTTGATTAGTAAGAGTAATCTTAGCCATTCCTGTTCCTGCCTTAGCCGCTTCTACGCCAGAGTTTGCAGTTCTAATTGATCTACTAATATTATCTACAGCCGCAAATAAATCCGTACTTACCCCCGAGCTAGTCACTATGTCTTGAAAAACCGTTGCCCCATCAATTGTGGATTCAATTAATCTACTCTCAGATATTTGAAGATTCAATACTCCTCTATCACCTTTATATTCGATTTCGCCTGAAGGGTTAACCACAAATGGTTGCGTTTTTGATTTATAGCCCGCATAAATGTAACTACCTCCAGAGTCTTTGGTATTTGCAATAGACATAAGTTCTTTTTTTAATTCATCAAATTCTAACGCAATAGCTTCTCTATCTACTACTGACAAAACATCGTTAGCTGCTTGAATTGCTAATTCATTACAACGAGTAAAAACATCCTTAGCTCCTTGAATGGTTGCATCCATTAATTTGAGTCGATCAAGTGCAAGATTAGTATTATCAAGAAATTGATCAATTCTACTGGTAACATCTTTAAGTCCTGAAAGCTCAACTGCTCCAACAGGATCATCTGATGCAAAAATAATGTTTTTACCTGATGAAATTTTGGCTTGAATGTCCTGAATATCCTCCATATTTTTGGAGAATTGTCTTACTTGTTGGTCATTAAATAATCGATTACTTATTTTCATAACTAGAAATTAGCAATTTTCGTGCCTATTAGTTAATTTTTTTTCAACCCAATATTTTTTGTTATTTAATTCTTATTACTTGGATACTACCATCATCAATGATTCAAAGAGCTCTCTTGCTGTTTGAATTATTCTTGCATTTGCTGAGAATGCTTGTTGAAATTGGATTAAAGCTGCAGCTTCTTCGTCTAAAGAAACACCAGCACTTTCATCTTCTTTAGCTTTAGCTTCATCTCTTGATGCTTCTGCATCTTCTACACTTAATACACTACTTCTTACATTTGAACCAATTTCAGCAGCTGTTGCATTAAATATATCTTGAAAACTTCCTGAATTTATTCCATTAACATCAGATTCTTGTAAATCTATCATTTGCAGAATATTTCTATTATCACCAACTCCTTGAGTATTGTTAGAAATGTTAAATGAATCTTTAACAGATGCCTCACCCACTAATCGCAATGTTTTTCCTGATGCTGTTATAATTCCAGTGTCAGGAATTAGTCGTGTTGCAATGGAATGATTGGTATCGGCATCAAAAACTTCAACCTTTTTATTATTACTAGAGTCTATTACCAACTTAAGTTCTGACATATCTTGTGATGGCGTAATCTCACCATAGTTTGATGCAATTTTCTTTGAACCATTTCCCGTCATTACGATTATCAGATCCTCTGGAGGCAGATTAGAAATAGATAAATTATTTCCAACTAAAGATTTAACACTGTTTGCTGGAACCCCAATATTAACTGCTTTTGAAGCTTTTGCATCGGAAGCAAATGATTGAACTCTGATTGAATCGTCAATAACATTTACATGAGTTTGATTAGTTTTAAAACCGAAGCTTTCGGACCAAGTTCCATTTGAACTATATTTTGGATTGTCTATTACAATCTGACCTTTGTCTGCTTGTTTTACAATTGAAATTTGCATCTTTCCATCACTCACTTGCTCTAATTCAATCGAAATACCTAAGTTAGTTACAGGTGATCCCCCGGGGAAATCATCATTATAGATAGCACCAACAACACTTGTAAATTTATCACTTGCATGTCCTCCACTACCGCCAATTGTCATAGTTACTGGAGTATCAGCAGTAGCGTTAGCATAAGATGATGCAAGTTTAAATGTATTTGCACCGGTTACTACTGCGAAATAGGAAGCGTCATTGCTAAGTCCATTTAATGCCGAAGATGTATCATAATGAAGTTTATCTCCAGTTTTAAAACCATGAGCGTTAGCTGTAATTTGATTTGCTGAAACAGCTGAGGTTGTATTCACTGTACGAGTATTACAACTTAAACCTATGTCATAAGGTTTTTCACGACCGTAAGTAAAATGCATATGAGTTGTTGAAACTGCAGGTGTACCACCAGACACAGTCAGATTATTGATTTCTGTTCCAGTAATTGTTGTTGAAACTTCATCTGGTTCCATTCCAAATAATTTTGCATTTTCATCATTGGTAGTATCAACTGCAAATGAAAATTGAGATGCTGATATCGTTTTTCCAGCAGATATGTAAAGACTTTTTCCTGGATCAAAAGTGTCAGCGCTATTCCCTCCTACATTACCAGTACCTATTGTCAATACTGATGGCGTATCATTTGTAGCTAAGGTATAAGAGCTTGCTAGTTTAAAATTGTGATCGTCAACCTTTACAGCATAATATGTTTCTCCATCAACCAAACCTGCTCTCGGACTTGAAAATGAATCGGAAACACTTCCTCCAGAACTTCCGGTAATGGTTATGGCTGTACCTGAACCAGCATTTCCGCTAGTCGTAGCCAGCTTGAATGAATTAGCATCAACTGCTATGGCAAAATATGTTGTCCCACTTGTTAACCCAGATATAGGAATTGAACTTCCAGCTTTGTAAACAACTGGGTCTTGTGTAGAAAAACCATGGTTTGGAGCGGTTATCGTAACCGTTGAATTAAACTGAGTTGTATCAACTATTACCTTCTCAGCAGCATTATAAACCACAGCATCGCCTGTTTCTAGTCCATGCTCAGTCGATGGTATTGTTTGAGTTCCGTTAAGTGAAGTTGTATTTATTGTAATTGGATCAGGGTCATCGAAATATGCATTCAACAAATTTTCTTCACCACCGGAAACAATTACCTCACCATTTTCCATCGTCAATGTATAAGTTAATCCATCATGATTGATTTTGAAACTCGAACCATCGCTTGGTATGGAAGCTATTGATTTTCCTGAAATTTCAATAGAGGGACTTTTTTCCCTAAGAGCCTCAGCTATTTTTTTAGAAACTTCGCCAGTAGACAAATCATCAAAGGCTGAAACATCTACAGTCGTTCCAAACTCAGATCCGGTATCAGTTGCTGGAAGAGTTAGGCCATAGGAAACAATTGCACTATTCGATGATAAGCCATCTGGATGTCCAGCTGAAAAATCCCCTTCAAGCACTAATGGTTTAATTGTTTTAATTTCACCAGTTGATGAAGTCGTGATATCCAAAAAACCATCTCTAAATGCATTTTGTGTTCCAGTTACCGTTGTACTTCCTCCATCATTTGAAGTTGTAATTGCTGAGGAAGATTCTATTTGTAATTCACCGCTAAGTCTCCCGGCTTTAAAACTATTTCCATCTAAATCAATTGAAACCGCAGCTGAAAAACTTGAAAAATCACTTTTAAGAACCTCTAATGTAATTGGATGAGTAAATTTATCAGTCGTGCTTCCGCCAGAACCACCTACGGTAATTGCAGTTCCAGATTTGGCATTATTCAAAGAACTAGCTAGTTTAAAATTGTTGTCATCTTGGTAGATTGCATAATATGTTTGTCCATTTGCAAGATTGCCAAGTGCAGTCCCACCTGCAGTGTAAATAACCTTGTCTCCAGTAGCCAAACCATGACCCGTATAAGCTATTGTAGCATTAGCACTAGACCCTAATCCCGTTGTATTCTTTGTTAACGAATCTGAAGTTATGAAATTTGATATTTGTATATCATCCCCATCTTCGTTCTCCAAGATCAAATGCGATTTATCGCTACTTAGATTTGCCGTTACACCAGTTTTTCCAGAAAAATTATTTATTGCATTAGCTAAATTAGTTAGATTCGTTGGCAAGACTGATGCACTAATGCTGGCATCATTGTTTACTCCTGACTTACTTTTAAGGGTGAATGAAATAGTACCGCTTAAATTTGGTGGGTAAAATTTAACTCTTGAAATGGCAGTTGCCTCAACGCCTAGAGATGATGAATTTTCATTAATCAACTTAGCTACATAACCTGCTGATGATTCAATTGGAACCGTAAGATTTTTTGATTTTCCCGTTGATGTTGAATTTACAGTTAGCGTATATGCCGATGCAACATGGCTTGCTGGAATTTCAGTTGCAGCTCTTTGTGCACTAGCTGCAGCTCCATTTGCTCCATAACTTATGATGTAATTTCCTGATGTCGTTGCTCTTGAAATTTCGATGTCTCTATATCTTTCCGTTCCACTACCATTCAAATAGTCTGCTCGATACTCTGATGATTGCGAAAAACCATTTTCTTCAGTAAGGTATTCTGCCACCTCTGCATCAGTCAAAACCGTTCCTGAAAGGTGTCTTCCCTCACGGGTAAAAATTTGCATTTGACTTGCAACTGTAATAGATGGGTTTGCTACATTGCCATTGATTGTCGTTCCCGAAGTAATTGCACCAGAAGAAAATTGTTTGTTATTGCTTGCTATCGTTAAAGTTGAACCTCCTCCGGCAGCAAAAAGTCCCATTGATCTAAAACTGTGATTATTTCCTTGAACATCCCTGCTCCTATTTAAAACATTAGCTAGTTCCTCTATTGAAGTAACTCCAGTTAAATCAACAGTTACTGACGATGAATCAGCCATTGTAACTCTAATGCTAGTTGCAGATGTAATGTCAGTAGTAGACAAACCAAATTGTAATTGAGGTTGACTCTGGTAAGAGCTTAAATTAACGAATGAAGCACCTGCTGGAATTACTGCGGCTCCTCCGTCTGTTGCAAATTGAGATGCAGTTACGGGGCTAAGACCATTTGAAAAAACCCCGTCAATATTTTTAAGTGTAGTTTTATCTGTCTCATTAATCAAAGCCATTTCTTCTAACTTTGCTGAGCCAGTATTACTTGAACTGGCGCTTATCAATGTTGTAGATGCAGCAGCTATGTCTTGTGGTCTAGTTAAAAGAAAGTGCATTCCTTTTGCTGGGCTGGTTGGAATTATATCAAACTCATCACCGTCTAATGCGTTTCCATAAAAAGAAAGTTTAAAGCCTTCAGTTTCTATGACTTCATTACCAACAATAGGTTCATCAAGGGTTGGTGCGGTTAGCGTCCAAACATTTTTCTTTGCATCGTAAATCACATTATAATTTTGACTTGTGATTTTCTCAGGATCAGTAACAAAAACAGCCACGCCAACATTTGAGCGGTTAGTTGGATTCTCAACGGCCTCCAAACTCGAAACCGTAAACATTTGTTTTCCTTTTTTTCCATCTAGATTCAAACCAGACATGTTAATTTCATTAAATTTTTGCGATAGCAATTTACCCAAATCGTCTATTTCCTTTAATGTATCATCAGCCAATGCATATGCATCAACAAGTCCAGCAATAATTCCTCCTTGAATCTGGTTAGTAGCAGTATTGTTAACTCCTACTGTTGCTTGCAACCTAGATCCTCTTTTAAGAATGTCTATTTCGGTTGTTGTATTTCCTACCTTTGACGCTGAAGTGTCTGCTTCAACGATCACAGGACCAGAACCTGTATTACCCAATCTAATTTCAGCTGCTCCTTTGTTTATATATGAAACTGATATTTGAGAAACTTCTGATAATTGATCAATTAAAATGTCTCTTTGGTCAAGCAATGCATTTGAACTGTTACCAGCACCTCCAGATGCAAGTAATTTAGAATTAATAGTAGAAATTTGTTTTGTAAGTAAATTAACTGATGTAACTGCATTTTTTGATTTATCATAAATCTTATCTTTTAAATCATCTATTCGAGTAGCATACAAGTTAAATTGCCCTGCAAGATCTTTTCCTTTTTCTATGGCAATAATCCTTGGCGCCTGATCATCAGGTGCAGCAGCTATTTCTTGTAATGAATTAAAAAATTCACCAATTGAGCTACTGAGATTTGCATCACTTGGTAACAACAAATTTTCTAAATCTTTTACCTCTTGCATATAAGATTCTGCCTTCTCAAATAATGATGAAGTTTGCCTAACCTTATCTGTTAAAAATTGATCAAATGCTCTTTTTATGTCTTCAACTCTTACGCCCAAACCAGTTTGGTCTGAAATTTCCGTAACACCTCCACCGGCCCCAGAAACTTCTTGAAGACTTGTTTCTCTTTTTTTGTATCCATCAGTGTTGATGTTGGCAATGTTTTGACCAGTTACAGCCAATGATTGCCTGTAAGCCTGAAGTCCACTCTTACCTATATCAAATAAACTTGGCATTATTTAACAACCTTTCCCTTACCAAATTGTCTTACCAAGGCTTCGGCAATTCCAAAGTTTTGACTTTTAGAAATTGTTTTAGAATATTCTTGATCTAATAGAGATTGATAAGTTTCAGTTGCCTTGTTTGAGAAAACTCCATCTGACAACTTTGCTTTTCTGGCATTTTTAAGCATTTGAAAAACAAACAAAGATTCAAATTCCTGAGCAACATCTTCAAGTGAGGAGTTTTGATTAAAAATTTTTTTATTATTTTGAATATGATCATCAAGGTTGAATTTCATATTATTAATTGGATAGTTTTTCATTTGTAATCTATTCCTAAATAATTATCAGTTCAGCTCTTAAAGAACCAGCCTCCCTTAGCGCTTCAAGAATCGCCACCATATCTGTTGCTGTTGTTCCTGTTTCATTCAAAGCATCAACCAAGGTTTGTAACTGTATTCCGGGGTCAAAGACAAATGCTCTGGCAGGTTGTTGATCTACATCTATTTGAGTATCTGCAGCAGTTGTTGCAGTGGTGCCCGCAACAGTTGCAGAAGTCCCTACAACGGTCCCAGTTCCCTCAGACAAAAGCTTTGTATCTTCCTGAATTTTCACAGACAAACTACCATGAGCAACTGCAGCTGGAGAAATTCTAACATCTCCACCTATTACAACTGTGCCTGTTCTAGAATTTACTACAACTTTAGCTTTTGGACTTACAGGTTCAAAATTTACATTTTCTAGTAATCCTATAAAAGATACTTTCTGTGATGGGTTTGATGGGGTTCTTACTTTAATTGATGTTGAATCTAATGGAATAGCTACATCTGGACCAAAAGTTTCATTGATTGCTTCAGCAATATTGTCTGCTTGAGAAAAGTCTGCTTGATGAAGATTTAAAACTATATTGTCTTTTTCTAAGAAAGTATTTTCAACCAACTTTTCAACTGTAGCACCGCCTGGAATTCGTCCAACGGTTGGAGTCCCTTGAATTGTGCTTGACCCATCTGCTCCTTCAATTCCTAAACCACCCACGACCAAGTTTCCCTGAGCAATTGCATATACTTCACCATCTGCTCCTTTAAGAGCAGTCATCAACAAAGTTCCACCCTTTAAAGATTTAGCTTTACCTATTGTTGAAACAGTAACATCTATAGTTTGACCAGGTTTTGCAAAAGGAGGAAGGTTTGAAGTAACCATTACATTGGCTGCATTTGTTGCATCAATGTCAGATGTACTTGCTATTACACCAAACTGTGAAACCATTGCAGCAATGCTTTGCTTAGTTAAATTTACACTTCCATCGCCAGTTTTTGCCAAACCAATCACCAAACCATAACCTACAAGTTGGTTAGACCTTACTCCAGCTACTGATGCCATATCTTTAATTCTATCACCAAATGCAACATCACTAATTAAGAGAGCTATTAAAAAAAATAAAATTTTAATTCTGTTTTTCATAATCATTAGAAAGGTGATACATATGCAAAATATCTACCTAACCATCCTCTAGTTACGCTATCATTCATATCACCAGTTCCTGTGTAAGAAATTTGGGCATCTGCAACTTTAGTTGAAGATACAGAGTTTGATGAAGAAATATCCTCTGGTCTTATCACACCAGACACTCTTATGTATTCAGTACCGCTATTATATGATAATTTTCTCTCTCCTTTTACTTCTAGGTTTCCATTAGGAAAAACTCTTACAACAGTTACCGAAATCGTACCTGACAAAGTATTTGCTTGAGCTGCTGAACCAGTTCCAGTGAAAGCTTGCGTAGTTCCACCCCTTAAATGATCCTCTTTAACTCCCCCTGGAAATAAAAATTTCCCTATGAAAGAGCTTGGCCCGAAGATTGCCTCTGGTAAGTCAAATGTATACGAGTCTGATTTAGATAATGTTTCTGAACCAGAATTAGCAGCACTCAAATTCTCCTCTAGTGTTATTGTAATAATATCACCAACATTATTTGCACGTCTGTCGGATGCAAACAATCCACCATTTCCTGTGTAAACTGCTCCTTCAGAGGTAGCATTAATTGGTTGAATATTTGTAAAATCAGGTTGAATACTCTTAAATTCCTTACCTACTTTATTTTGCATATAACTTGCACATCCAAAAAGAGGCAAAAATAATATAATCATAATAAATCTCATATTTTCACCTATAGATTGCTATTTACAAATCTTAACATTTCATCAACTGAAGTGATTGCTTTAGAATTTACCTCATAAGCTCTTTGAGTTTCAATCATATCTACTAACTCTTGCACAACATTTACATTAGATGCCTCCAAAGAGCCCTGAACTAATTTACCAAAACCTGCGTTAAATGGGTTCTCAAGAACTGGAGGACCACTTGCTGGAGTTTCGACATAAAAGTTTTCTCCTATGGGTTGAAGTCCATTTCTGTTTTGAAAATCTGCTAACTGAAGCTGACCAACCTCCTGAGCATCAACCTGCCCAGGAACTTGAACTGAAACTATACCATCAGAAGAAACATTAATTTTAGTCGCTTCTGCTGGAATTGCTATTTCTGGCTGGATTATGAAACCACTACTAGTTGTTAAAATACCCTCATCATTCCTAGAAAATGCCCCATTTCTTGTATAAACAATTTGTCCATCAGGAAGCAAGACTTGAAAGAATCCACCTCCATCTATAGCTAAATCAAGAGAATTATCAGTTGAGACAATTGGTCCTTGGGAATGAAATTTGTTTGAGTTTACAATGCTAACTCCAGTTCCTACTGAAAAACCTGAAGTTAATTCTGTATCTACAGATGTTTGTGCTCCACTACTTCTAATTATTTGGTAAAGTAATGATTCAAAATTCGCTCTATCTCTTTTAAAGCCATTCGTATTAACGTTGGCTAAGTTGTTAGAAATTATTTGCATTCTAACTTGTTGGGCATTTAACCCAGTTTTGGCAACATGCATTGCATTTATACTCATTTTTATCCTCTTTCTTAGCTAGATTTTGATTACAAACTGCAAACCTTGTGCCATAAAAATTTAATTTTAAAAGAGTATTTTCTTTACTTTTCAAATGTTATTATAAAATATAAATTAAAGATGATACTGGGGGGTATTATGGCTAAACTAGATACAAAAAAAACAATAAGTATTCTTAATGAAATTTTAAAATACGAGTTAGCAGGCGTTGTAAAATATACCCATTTTGCACTGATGGTTACCGGTCCTAATAGAATTACACTTGACAAATTTTTCAAACAACAAGCAGAGGAGTCTCTAGAACACGCTCAATCAGCTGGTGAATTATTAACTGGTCTTGGAGGCCATCCCGAACAAACCATTCCTAACATAGAAGAAACTAATCAACATTCTGTTAGAAATCTTCTTCTAGAAAGTTTACATCACGAAGAAAAAGCAGTTTCATTATACCAAGATTTGCTTGATTGCTCTGAAAATAAAAGTTTATATGTAGAGGAATATTCCAGAGAAATGATCAAACAAGAGGAAATGCATAGTGTTGAACTAAAAAAAATGTTAAGAGATTATGATTAATTTCTTTTGTGAATGATTTCTAGATTTAGTTTTATATTTTTTATTTTATTATTCTTATCAATAAGTTTTTTTAACCCTGAACTTTTAAAATCAATAAAATCTCTGATACCCTTTCTATTAGGAATTGTAATGTTAGGAATGGGACTAACAATCAAACTGAATGATTTAAGAGAGGTAATATCAGAACCCAAATGGATTTCTATTGCAGTTATACTTCAATTTATTGTGATGCCAATTACGGCTTTTGTATTAACTATTATTTTTGGACTAGCCAGTGAGATTGCCCTTGGGGTAATAATCTTAGGATGCTGTCCAGGCGGCACTGCTTCAAATGTAATTACATATCTTTGCAAAGGGAATGTTGCTTTATCTGTAATGAGCACTCTAACATCAACACTAGTGTCTATTATATTAACTCCATTATTAATTTCCATACTGGCTAATGTAAATATTGAAATCGATATATTTAAATTAATAAAATCAGTATTTTTGATAGTTTTTTTTCCAGTTACAACTGGACTAGTCCTAAATTTTTTTTTTAAAAAACTTGAGAATCTCAACAAATTTTTACCTAAGTTTTCTGAATTCATAATAGCCCTTATAATCGGAATCATTATTTCACTAAATTTAGAAAACATTAAGAATGTTCAAAACAACCTAATTTTTTGTATTTTGCTTCACAATTTAATCGGTCTTACTGTTGGATATTTTTGTTCAAGTTTTTTAAGTTTGCCGCAAAATGTTAAAAAAACTATAGCAATTGAAGTAGGAATGCAAAATTCAGGTTTAGGTATGGCATTATCATTAATTCATTTCACCAAACTCGTAGCTTTACCTTCAGCTATCTTTAGTTTATGGCATAATATTTCTGCAGTAGGGCTTGTTTATTTTTGGAAAAAAAAATAAATTATAGTTTTATTCTTTTTTAAGAAAGGTCAGTAAAATGCAAATAAGTGCTAAAAATCAAATGAGAGGTATTGTAGCGTCCGTAATTCATGGATCTAGTTATTCACAAGTTGCTGTTGAACAAGCTGATGCAGATGGTGTGACATCGGGTAGTTTTATTCACGCTGCCATTCCAGTTGATATTTGCAAAAAAATGGAATTATCCAAGGGTGATCATGTAACCTGTATTTTTCCTGCAGCAACTGTAATTCTTGCTAAACATTAACTTTTTTCTAAAAAAAAGTGGAAATTATTTTAAAATCATTTGATCTAATTTTTTCATTTGACAACAATTTGTATGAAATAATTTTTTTATCTCTTAAGGTATCAATTCTAGCATTAATTATTTCAATTTTATTGGGAATGCCAATTTCTGCATTGTTGTCGGTAAGAGATTTCTTCTTCAAAAAGACTTTGAAAATATTTTTTAATTCAATGATGGCATTGCCCCCAGTTTTCGTTGGTCTCTTTTTATATATATTATTCTCAAAAAGCGGGCCATTAGGTTTCTTTGAAATTTTATATACACCTTCAATAATGATAATTGCCCAAGTGATCATTATTCTTCCAATCATTGTTTCCATTACCACTGACAGGTTAGAAAACATTTTTAATGAATATAAAGAATTGTTTCATATGTTTGGTGCTAAGGATCTTGATAAAATTCTAACTATTTTGTGGGATGCGAGATTTTCAATGCTAACATGTATTGTTGCGGGTTTAGGAAGGGCTCTGTCAGAAGTTGGAGCAATAATAATTGTTGGAGGAAACATTATACATTACACCAGAGTAATGACTACAACTATAGCTTTAGAAACCTCTAGAGGTAATTTAACATTAGCTATGTCTCTAGGAATAATTTTGATAATAATCTCGTTAATCTTAAATACATTTGCCTTGTTTTTAAAATTCATATCAGTGAAAGCTAGTTATGAATAAAAGATCTTCTATAATTCTGGAAAATGTAAATCTTAGAATTTCAAACAAATTATTTTTTGACAATTTTTCTACAACCTTTTCTAATAATGGTCTTTCAGTAATTTTGGGTCCCAATGGATCAGGAAAAACTCTCCTTACTAAGATAATTAATGGAATAATAAAAATAGACAGTGGAAATATTTTGTTTAATAAAAATAACTCAAAAATTGGATACTCACCTCAAAAAATCATTTTTTTAAGAAGAAATGTATTTGAAAATTTGTCATACCCTCTGAAAATAAAAGGATATGATAATAATCAAATAACAAAAAAAATTAATTTTCTATTAAAGAAATTTAATATTTATGAAAAAAAATATGTATCAGCAAGAAACTTATCTGGAGGACTTGCACAATATGTTTCATTTATAAGGTCAATTATTTTGAAACCGGATATCTTAATACTTGATGAACCCTGTTCAAACTTAGACAATGATTTAAAAAAAAATATTGAAAGATATATAAAAACGGAGAAAAAAAAAAAAAAAATAATTTTAGTTACACATGACATTTTTCAAGCTAAAAGACTGGCAGATGAGATTATTTTATTGAATGATGGAAAATTAATAGAAAATAGTAATAAAAAATCTTTCATTAATTCTAAAAATCAATCAGTTAAAAGATTTTTACGGGACAATCTTTTATAAGATTTTTATAGAATTTTAGAATTACAATTTATTAATTAGATCGTATGGTTGAAAAAAAAATGATAAACCAATGATTATTTCCATTTTATACTGCATCCTGAGCTTGGATATTGCTTGTTAGGTCCCTTTCCAGTTTGCGAAATTTGAATCATTGCCTCTAGTAGGTCGTTTTTTTCATCCACAAATTCTAAATTCTTCATCAATGCAATTCTTCCCCTGTATTGAAGTTCGTTTTTTTTGTTATATCCAAAAAAATCTGGCGTACAAACTGCTTCAAATGATTTTGCAACGGTTTGACTTTCATCATACAAATAAGGAAAATCAAATGAGTTTATTTTTGAAAATTCAAACATTTTTTCAAAACTATCTGCAGGATATTTTTTTGCATCATTTGGCATTATGCCTATGGAACTAATGCCATATCTTTTTAGTTTTTTTGAAGTAATAACTAATTTTTTTATTATTGCTTTTACATATGGGCAATGATTACATATAAAAAAGACTAAGTTCCCATTCTTTCCGGACAAGTCTCTGTTAGAAAAAAAATTTCCATCGATATTTTTTAATGAAAAATTTGGCAATTTTTTCCCATATTCACAAATTGGTGTATTTAACAAAACCATCTCAATCTCCAATTAAATGAAAAAAAACTTCTCTTATTTTATTTGAATTTCTATGTTCAAGTAAGAAAATTCCTTGCCATATACCTAAAATAAGGATTTTTTTTCTTACACTTAAAGTTAGATTAGTTTGAGTTAACAAGCTTTTTAAATGTGCTGGCATATCGTCAGGACCCTCAGAGTTATGAAAATAACCATTTTCTGGTGCAATCTTATTAAGGAAGTTTTTTATATCTATCATAACTGTGTTATCCGCATTTTCTTGTATCATCAATGAACAGCTAGTATGAAGAATACTTAAATTAAGTAAACCTTGTTCAATATTTGTATTTTTAAGAATTTCTTTAATCTCTTGGGTTATATTCACAATTTCACAAGGTTTTGTTTTAAAAGTAATTTTTTCAATAATTTGTTTCATTTTTCTACTTTATTGCTAAGATAGCTATGTTTATATAATATATTTACTAGAGGAAACTAAAAATGGCAAAAAAAAAAAAGGCAAAGAAGATTGATCCAAAGAAAGTTAAAAAGGAAGATCTCCAAGGTGTTTTTACAAAGGTTTTAGACAAACTAAAGTCTAGCTAATAAACATGGAAAAAATTTGGATTGAGTGTCAGAAATGTGGCTCGATCTTCTGGGTTTTTTCTAGTGAGATTGGATCAGTTTATCCAAAATCATCCATTGACTATCAGATTTGTTCCTCTTGTGAGCGTAATAAGAGTTCAAAAAAGCCATAATTTCATATGTATGATTACCTCTTATCAATTAAAGATCAAGCAGGCTTTTTAATCACATCAATCAAGCTTTTGTTTTACTTTAGCATTGGTGCATTGGTAATTTTAATAATAAGAAAACTAATAAAGATTTTTCAATTTTTTTTTTATAAATTCAATAAAGAATTTTTCTTGGAAAAAATAAGTTTTACTTTTAATTTGATAATATTCATTGCAATATCTACAATTCTCGGATGGACATTGATTGTATTAATAACAAAAAAAATTCTCTAGTTTTATATGATGTTAATTCCATATATTTCATCTTTCTTAGTTGGATTTAGTTATTCATTTCTTCTTTACAATAAGATAGCATTTGGAATCAGTATGATCCTTGGGACGGTTCTGTTAATGATTCACAAGAAAAGTTTTACCTTGAGAGTTTTTGAGCATAAAAAAGAGTTAAATCTCGTACTTGTATTTTTAATTATTTCTTTTTTTATTTCTTGTGTTTTGTCAATTAAGATTGAAAGATCTGTTCCTGTAATAATATATTTTTTTATTTTTTTACTGTTGAGTTCCAACCTAAGTCGGTGCTTTAACTTAGATGAAAAAATCTTTAAAAGAACATTATTCTTTTTGAGCATAAGTGCGATAATAAACCTTTTATACGTTCTTATTTATAATCTCTATCATTCAGGAATTTTGACAGGAGATTTTTTTGAGATTAATTTTAGTGACACAGAGGGAGAATTCTTTCTTTATGAAATAAAAAAATTTAAGGGGTATATGAATATATTTTCAGTTTTAGTTTTACTAATACCATTTTTCAGAAACTCTTTAAATTATTTCGTACTAATTTTATTTTTATTACCTACACTTATTTTAAGTAATTCTAACTCACCAATCCTTGGAATAATATTAGGATTAGTTTTGTGTGGTTTTCTTTTTTTATATAAAAAAACAAAAAAACCAAGAATTTTTGTTTCAGGAGTGTTTATTCTATTCATAATTTTAGCATCATTAATAGTAAAAAATTTACCATCAAAATTAGAATCAGAATCCTTAATGAACTATGATTTCAAGATACCAATTTCTATTATTGATGCTCACAGACAATTTGTTTGGGCTTTTTCAATAACACAAATTAAAGAAAAACCATTATTCGGTTTTGGACCTGATACTTCAAATTTTATTGAAGGAAGTCAGGAGATTATTGGGAATTACTATACTGGGACAATGGAATTTATGCCCAGTCACCCGCACAACTTCATATTCGAACTGATCCTGGAAATTGGAATTTTTGGTACTCTTATCTTTTTCATTTTTTTAATCTTGATCAATATCAGGATTTTTAAAAAATGTAATATGAAACAAAAATATGTACTAATTTTTTTTAATGGATATTTTTGGGGAGCCTCACTGGTAAACTTCTCATTCTGGTTAGAATGGTGGCAAGGAAGTTATTTCTTCATACTTGCAATTATATATTCTAAGATTAATTTTGATAAATTAAAAGATAATTCCTAGTATGAAACATTTTAAATTCGGAGAAAATTGGAAAAGTTTTTCTAAATTAATTGACAAAGAGAGGTTAAATCACTCAATTAGTTCACTAAAAAAACTAACAAATAAAAAAAATCTCAATAATTTGTCTTTTTTAGATATCGGTTGTGGATCAGGTTTGTCATCTCTTGCAGCAATTAAACTAAACTGTAGCGAATTATATGCTATTGATCGTGACGAACAATCTGTTGAAACAACTAAAATTATTCTAAAAAATTATAAAAAAAAAAAAATCAAAATTGAAAAATTAAGTGTTTTTGATTTAAGCGAAAGAAAAAAATTTGATATTGTTTTCTCCTGGGGTGTATTACACCATACTGGCAATATGCTTAAGGCAATTGAAAAGTCTACAAGAATGGTGTCAAAAAATGGCCTACTAATTTTTTCATTATATAAAAAAACTTATTTGTGTAATTTTTGGAAGATTGAAAAGTTTATTTATAAAAGCTCTCCCCTGATGTTTCAGAAATTTATTAAATTTTTATTCATTAGCATCTTCAGCTTGGGTTTACTATTAACAAAAAGAAGCCTCCTTGAATACAAGCATAATTATAAAAAACAAAGAGGAATGAACTTTTTACATGATGTCCATGATTGGCTTGGTGGATATCCTTATGAATCTATTACTACCGAAGAAACAATAAAGAAATTGAAATCCTATAATTTTAAATTAGTAAAATGTTATGAAGCTAGGAAGAAAATTGGTTTTTTAGGAACAGGTTGCGATGAATATGTTTTTGTGAGAAACCAAAAAAAAATTAATTAGGTTTAATTCTACCATTTTCAAAATACTGAATTCTCTTAGTTTGATCTAAAACTCCATTATTGTAGTATGCTCGTTCCATTATTTGTCCATTTTTCTTATAAAATTTTAGATAGTCTCCATTCCTTTCATCAAATTTAAAGTTTATTATTTCTTTTAATATTCCGTTTTCATAATAGTTTCTTTCTTCTCCATTTTTCAATCCGTTCTTATATGACCTTAAAACATACAAATTACCATTATCCTGATATGATCGAAAATCTCCATGTTTTAAATTATTCTTGTAATTAATTATAGATTTTAGGGCGCCATTTTCATAAAAAGTTTTACTTAAACCGTGTTTGTAACCATTTAAAAAGTGCTCTCTACTCAATATCTGCCCGGTTTGAAAGAAATGGATGGATTCTCTGGTTTTTTTTCCTTCAACAAAGTTTTCTATAAAATGGACTTTTCCATTTTCATATAAATTCATACATTTTCCTGAAAAAGGAATATTAGAAGAATTTTTATATTTTAAGCCATCTAATAATAAAAGGTTTTTACAATTGACAGCTTGTGATCTTGTTTCATATGAAAAAAGTATAAGAAAAATTAGTAAGTAATATCTCTTCATTAAATTGATTTAATTCTTTAAGCAATATTAATTATAATATTTTTTTTTATATCCTTATTCAACTTTAAAAATTGAGAAAAGATTTGATTTTAAATTCTCTTGCTATTAATGATTAATTTTTAGAATAATAAAAAATAATAAATATTATTCTTAATTTTTTTATGAATTTTAAAAATATTAGAAAATACTTTAGAATTAGACCACATAACTGTTATAGTTTTTTTGGTGAAGATCTTCTTATTAACAAAATCTTTAAAGATAAAAAAAAAGGTTTTTATATTGATATTGGATGCAACCATCCAAAAAATGGTTCTATAACATATTTACTTTACAAAAAAGGTTGGACTGGAATAAACATTGACATTAACAAAGAAAATATTGAACAAATGCAATTTTTTAGAAAAAAAGATTTGTCATTAAATTTGGGTATTTCAAACTCAAATAAAAAAATGAAATTTTACAAATTTTCTGGTGGTTCTGCTCTAAATACTCTAAATAAAAGCTATGCTGATAGCATAAAAAGAAAAATAAATCTGCACTATTCTCAAGAATCCATAAGAATGTTTACATTAGATAAAATAATTGAGAAATATAAAATCAAAGAAATTGATTTCTTAAATATTGATGTTGAAAAACATGAAAATGAGGTTTTTGAGGGTTTTAATCTAAAAAAAATTAGACCCAAACTAATCACGGTAGAATTATTAAAACGTGAATTAAATGAACTAACTGAAACCAAAATATTTAAAACTTTATACAGAAATGACTACATTTGCATCGCTAATTATTTTGCAACTTCATTTTTTGTATTAAAAGAATTTGTGACTGAATCAAAATTTCTAGATTTTACAAATGATTAAAAAAATCACTCATATTCAATTGTACCTGGAGGTTTTGATGTTAAGTCATAACAAACTCTGTTAATACCTTTAACCTTATTTACTATCTCAGTTGCACAAAGTTTTAAAAAATCATCATTAAATCTAAAAGATTCAGCCGTCATACCATCAACTGATGTTACAGCTCTTAAAATACATATCCTCTCATATGTTCTATCATCACCCATAACTCCTACAGTTTTTATTGGTAGAAGAACACAAAATGCCTGCCAAATCTTTTTGTATAATCCGTGTTCTTTAATTAATTTAATGAAAATGTCGTCTGCTTTTTTAAGAATCTCTACATTTTTTTTTGTAATTTCACCAAGAACCCTTATCCCAAGTCCTGGGCCTGGAAAAGGGTGTCTCCCAGTAAACTCTTCAGAAATATTTAATTCCTTACCCAGTTTTCTTACTTCATCTTTGAAAAGTTCTCTGAGTGGTTCCAATAATTTAAGTTTTAATTTCTTAGGCAACCCTCCAACATTGTGGTGTGATTTTATTGTTACTGATGATTTCCCAATCCGTGATGATGATTCAATGACATCAGGATAAAGTGTTCCTTGAGCCAAAAACTTTATTTTTTTCTGATTTTTTGCATATTTTTCAAAATTTTTTATAAATAACTTTCCAATTATTTTTCTTTTTTTTTCTGGATCCTTCACCCCTTTAAGTTTTAAAAAAAAATCCTTACTACTATCAATTATATCAAGTTTTATATTAAAATTTTTTACAAATAAATTTTTAATCTGCTCAGCCTCATTTTTTCTCATTAGACCAGTCTCCACGAAAACACATCTTAATCTATTTTTTATGGCTTTATGAATTAGAATTGCCGTAACGGTAGAATCTACCCCTCCAGATAATCCACATATCACATTATTATCCCCAACCGTATTTTTAATATCATCTATCATCTGATTTTTAAAACTTTGCATATTCCAATTTCGATTACATTTACAAATATTAGTAACAAAATTTCTCAACAAATTGCTACCTTTTGCAGTATGAACAACTTCTGGATGAAATTGCACACCAAAAAACCTCTTATTTAAATTTTGGACAATGACATTTTTACAGTCCTCACTAGAAGCAATTGCCTCAAATCCAGTTGGAAGTTTTTCTACCGAATCACTATGGCTCATCCAAACTTGATATTTCTTATTTACTAAATATGCATCCTTTAAAAAGGGAGATTTTTTTTTAATAATTATTTTTTTTTTACCAAATTCTCGATCGCTTGCAGATTTTAATTTTCCACCAAATTGCATGCAAATTAATTGTAAACCATAACAAATACCTAAAATAGGAATATTTAGTTCATAAATGAATTTTTGTAATTTAGGAGAATTCTTATCTCCCACAGACCTTGGCCCACCAGAAAAAATTAGACCTCTAATATCATTTGTTTTAAAAAGTTTTGGATTTAAGGAGTTGTAAGGAATAACTAAACTAAAAATTCCAAAATCCCTAACCCTTCTTGCTATTAATTTTGTTAGTTGAGAGCCAAAGTCAATAATCAGAATTGTTTGTTTCATTTATTCAATTGATAATTTGGTGATTCACGTGTGATTGAGATCCCGTGAACATGACTTTCATTTAATCCTGCTGAAGTTATTTTGACTAATTTCGTATTTTTCTTGAAATCAACAATATTTCTATTTCCTGTATAACCCATTGATGCTCTCAGTCCTCCAGTCAATTGTTCAATAACATTTTCCAATGGACCTCTATATGGAACTCGGCCTTCAACACCTTCTGGTACAAATTTTTCGACTGAAAGTATTTCTTCTTGAAAATATCTATCTGCCGATCCTCTTCCCATAGCTGCTATTGATCCCATTCCTCTGTATGATTTATATGTTCGACCATTAGATAAAAAAACTTCACCTGGGGCCTCATCAGTTCCAGCAAACAAAGACCCAATCATTATTACATCAGCCCCAAATGCAATCGCCTTGGCTATATCACCTGAAAATTTAATTCCCCCATCTGATATTATGGGAATTTTATTTTTTGATGCAATCTTATATGTTTCATAAATAGCATGTAATTGAGGGACCCCAACACCAGCAACGATTCTAGTAGTGCAAATTGAACCAGGACCAATGCCAACTTTTAATGAATCAGCACCTGATTTTATCAAATCAATTGCAGCTTCTGAGGTAGCAATATTACCAACAATTACTGGGAGATTTGGATATTTTTTTTTTACTTTTTTTAATGTATCTATTACATTTTTAGAATGACCATGTGCTGTGTCTATAACAACTATGTCAACGCCAACTTTTTCTAAACAACTAAGTCTATCCATTCCTTGGTCTTCACCAACCCCAATGGCAGCCCCAACAAGAAGTCTACCCATACTATCTTTTGATGCAAAAGGGAATTTCTCTGCTTTTTCTATATCTTTCACAGTTATTAAACCAACACATTTGTAGTTTTTATCAACAACTAGAAGTTTTTCTATTCTATGCTTATGAAGTAATTTTTGAGCAGCTTCCATTGTTATGTTTTTTGAAACAGTGATTAGATTTTCATTTGTCATTAATGATCTGACTTTCTGATTTCTATTTTTTGCAAAACGAATATCTCGGTTGGTCAAAATGCCCACTAGCTTTTTACTTCCTTTTTCAACCACAGGAATTCCAGAAATATTATTTTTTTCTTTTATTTCTAGTGCCTCACTTAGAGAGTTTTCAGGAGATATAGTTACAGGATCTACAACCATTCCAGATTCAAACCTTTTGACTTTATTAACCTCATCCGCTTGTTCTTCTTTTTTAAGATTCTTATGAATTATACCAAGCCCACCCATTTGAGACATTTTTATAGCCAGAGCTGATTCAGTAACCGTATCCATAGCGGCAGAAATTAAAGGGATTTTTAGTTTTATATTTTTTGTTATCTTAGTTGAACAATCAATATCGTTAGGATTCAATGTAGATTTTGATGGAACTATGAGAACATCGTCAAAAGTTAATGCTTCTGTTAAATTCTTCATAAAATAATTTAATCTAATATAAAAAAATTTGAAACAAATTATTTTTTTTTTGCAACTAAATATATTTCTGATGATTCAATTCGTGAAGCTTTAGGTTTGAAATATTTTACTGAATTAAGAGTTTTTTTCATTTGATTAATTAGTTCTCCTTGAGCACCACCTTGAAAAATTTTAGAAATCAAAATACCATCTTTTTCTAAAATTTGACTGGAAATCTCTAATACTTTTTCAACCAAACTTACTATCCTTAAATGATCTAATTTCTTGTTTCCTGATGAATTCGGAGACATATCGCTCATTAATAAGTCAATCTTTTTATTTTCAAAAAATTCTTTAATTTTATCTATTGTATCTGTATCAAAAACATCTTTTTTTATAAAACTAATATTTGGTAATTTTTGTAATTCAATCAAATCAATGCCAAGAATCTTACATTCAATAGAACTAAATTTTCTTGCAACTTGTAACCACCCACCAGGAGAACAACCTAGATCTAATATACTCTTTCTAGAATTTAAAAAATTAAATTTGTTATCTATTTGTATGAGTTTATAGGATGAGCGGGATCGGAAGCCATCAATTTTTGATTTCATATAATATTGATCATTGAAATGTCTGTTAAGCCAACGATTACTGCTATTTTTTTTTTTTTTTTAAGAATTATTTTTTTCATATTTTTCTGAAATTTCATTTATAATTGCATCTCTAAGGCTTCTTTGCGTAACAATCATTTTTGTTATAGGAATTTTTTCTAAAATTTTTTTTAATATTTGAATCCCATTAAATAATAGCTCGTATCTACTTCCAATGCATGGATGTTTTTTCATTTCGGATATATTCATTCTTTCCAAATGTTTTATTGTATTTACAAGATCTTCGATTCTCATTTCATAACCTTCTACTTTTGAAGGATCGTAAAAACTTAGATTTAAAAATACTGAGCAAATTGTTGTTACTGTACTACAGGAACCAATTGTGATGAATTTTTTATCATCACTTTTGCAAAGTTCTCTAAACTGACTAAAATGTTTTGATAGACTGTTTGCAATATAAACTTCATTAAATATTTCTTTTTTTTCAGATAAATTGATTACTCCATATGAAATTGATCGAGTTTTGTAATCTGAAAGCCCTGCTCTAAAAAATGTTAATTCCGTGCTTCCTCCTCCTATATCAAAAATAAAACCATCATCAGCAATATCTTTAATATAAGACTCGCTACTTTTAAGAGAAAGTCTAGCCTCCTCATTTGAAGAGATTATTTCTACATTTAAACCAGTTTTTTCTTTTACACTTTTTAAAAAAAATTCTGGATTTATTACTACTCTACAGGCCTCTGTGGCAATACATCTATAATCTAAAACATCAAATTTTTTTAATTTTTTTGAAAAATTTTTAAGGCAATTTAATGTTTTTGATATATTATTTTCATTAAATTCATTATTATAGGAAAGATTTTTTATTAAGTTAGTAGGAAAAGAAGAATTACTCAGAATTTTACGATCTTTCCCCGACTGTTCTGCAATTAATAATCTGCAATTATAACTACCAATATCAATTGCTCCAAATTTATTCTTTTTTTTCAATGCATCAAGACTTTATAAAATTAAACTTTATATTATTAATAATTAATTATTAAATCAAATAACCAACTTTTAAATATTAATATCAATGAGAATATATTTTTTAATTTTTAGCCTAATTTTGATTACAGTGATTTTCTTCTTTAAACAAGAAGAGGTCGATGAAGAAATTTTAACTGCTGAAAAGAAAAAAATAGTTAAAATTGAAAAATTTGTCGAAAAAGAATTCACAAACAAACTAAAATTGAGTGGTTTCACCGAAGCCTCCAGAATCGTAATTTTAAAATCACAAGTTGAAGGTAAGGTTAGCAGTAAATATTTTGACAAAGGGTTGTCATACAAAGCTGGCAAACAAATTTTGTTAATTGATCCTGAGGATAAAGTTGCAAGATTAAAAGAAATGGAAGCTCTTCTTAATCAGAGAAAGAAAGAATATGAAGTGGCTGAAAATCTCTTCAATAAAGGATTTAGATCAGAAGTTAAATTAAGCGAATCAAGAACAAATTTTGAAAATGCACTCGCATCATACGAACGAAGTCAAGTTGAACTCAATAATACAAAAATCTTAATGCCTTTTGATAGCATAGTTGAAGATAGTTATGTTGAACTAGGTGACTATCTAAAAAAAGGTGATCCACTTGCAAAAATCGTAGATTTAGACCCAATATTCATAAAAATAAATGCCTCTGAAAAAGAAATCAAAAATATTTTTATTAATCAGAAGGCTAAAGTTAACATTGCTGAAGAAAATTATGTAGGATTAGTTAATTATATTTCTAAAACTTCTGATCCTCAAACAAGAAACTTTAAAATTCAGGTGAAAGTTAATAATAAAAATAACAAGGTTTTGAGTGGTTTGTCTAGTGAAGTTGAAATACTTCTAAACCCTGAAAAAGCCTTTTTTATCGCATCATCATTAATTAGTCTCGATAATCAAGGTAAAATAGGAATTAAAGTTGTAGAAAATAACAAAGTAAAATTTTTACCTGTAAAAATAATAAGTGATGTCGGGAATGGTTATTGGATAAATTTTAATGAAGAAAATAATAAAAAAGAGTTATTTATCATTACTCAAGGACGAGAGTATTCAGTAGATGGTGAAATTGTTGAAACTATTGTAGAAAATAATGATTGATAAGTTATTAAACTCATCAAAATTACTTTTAACTTTGTTATTTTTTTTAATTTCATTTGGATTTTATCAATATAATTCTCTACCTAAAGAGTCTGACCCCGATATTAGTTTACCCGTTATCTACATTTCTCTTTCTCTAAAAGGAATTTCTCCAGAAGATTCAGAAAGACTTTTGGTAAAACCAATAGAAAAAGAATTAAAAAACATTGAAGGTCTGAAGAAATTGTCTTCAACTTCCTACCAAGGTGGAGGAAATATAGTACTAGAATTTGATGCAGGGTTTAATTCGATTAAGGCTCTATCAGATACAAGAGAAAAAATAGATCTAACAAAAAACAAACTCCCTGAAGATGCAGATGAACCGAGAATTTTTGAGGTAAATCTATCAAGATTTCCAGTTTTAGCAGTTGCAATATCAGGAGAAATCGACGAAAGAATCCTTAATAAATACGCCAAGATACTGAGAGAAAATATTGAAGCAATTTCTGAGGTTTTAGAAGTTAAAACATTAGGTGAAAATGAAAGAGTAGTAGAAATAATTGTAAATCCGAGAATTGTTGAAAATTATGGTTTAACCAATAAAGAAGTAATTTCCTCAATATCAAAAAGTAATTTTATGATTGCAGCTGGTACTCTCAGTAATGATAAAGGTAGTTTTAATGTTCAAGTACCTAGTTTAATAGAAAGTAGAAATGACTTACTAAATATTCCAATAAAATCAAATAACTTTTCCGTAATCAAACTTCGTGATGTTGCAGAAATCAGGGATTCATTCAGAGAAAAAAAAGGTTACGCAAGAAATAATGGCAATAAGGCTATTATTCTTGAAGTTTCAAAAAGATCAGGCGAAAATATTATAGACACAATCGACAAAATAAAAAAAGAAGTTTCTATTTTAGAAAACAATCTTCCTGATTTCGTTAACATTGATTTTTTTCAAGATGAATCTGAAAAAATCAGAACTCAAGTTAGTGATTTAGAAAACAATGTGATTTTAGCAACAATAATAGTGTTTATAGTAATACTTCTCTTTATGGGTTGGAAATCTTCTGTACTTGTAAGCATTTCAATTCCTTTTTCATTTTTACTCTCAATGATTATTTTATCATTTTTTAATGTTACAATTAATGTTGTAGTCCTTTTTTCTCTAATTTTATCTGTAGTAATACTGATAGATGGAGCAATTATTGTTGTAGAATATGCCAACAGAAGAGCTAATGAAGGTTTAGAAAAGGGTAAAGTATTTATTTTATCTGCCAAGAAAATGCTCGTTCCAGTTTTTGCTTCAACTTCAACAACTTTAGCTGCTTTCTTTCCACTCATATTTTGGCCAGGAATTGCAGGAGAATTTATGTTTTTTCTCCCAGTTACTTTGTTAGCAGTCTTATCATCTTCACTTATAATGGCACTAGTTTTCATCCCAGTAATAGGAAAAATTTTTGGAAATGACAGACCTTATTCTAAAAAAGAAATGGAAAATTTAAATCTTCTTGAGAATGGAGAACTTAAAAAAATCAGTGGTCTTCAAGGGAAATACATAAAGTTTATGAGATATAGTTTAGATAACCCTGGAAAATTTATTTTCTTGAGCATTGTTATTCTTATACTTATTCAAGTTATTTACGCTAGATTTGGTAAAGGGTTTGAATTTTTCCCGCCCATAGAACCTGATTATGCAGAAATAGTAATTCATGCAAAAGGAAATTTCTCTGCAATAGAAAAAGATAAAATAGTAAGTAAAGTTGAGAGTGAAGTTTTAAAAAATAAGTTTATTAAAAATATTTACTCTCGGAGTGGATCTGTAAAAGGTGAAAAAAAAAGTGAGGCAGAGGATGTGGTTGGATCAATTAAGATTGAATTAATAAATTGGACAAAACGACCCAAAGCAAATTTAATAATTAATGATCTTAAAGATAAAACTGATAAATTTTCTGGTTTATACTTAGAATTCATTGAAAAACAGGATGGGCCACCAAAAGATAAAGATATCGAAATTATAGTTACAAATAATGATGTAAAGAAATTGATTTACGATACTTCTAGACTAGTTGAATTTTTAAAAAATTCAACACGGGTAAAAAACCTTGATTCAAACCTTCAAATTCCTGGAGTTGAATGGGAATTAAACATTGACAGAATCAAAGCAGACCAACACGGCATAGATATCGAATTAATAGGAAATTCAATCCAAATGTTAACTCACGGTTTAAAAGTTACAGATTTTATGCCTGAGGATAGTGACGAAGAAGTAGATATTATTGTTAAGTATGACAAAGAATTTAGAACACTTGATGAATTGGATAATATAATAATTGATGGAAAAAATGGTCCAGTTTCATTAAGTCTTTTTGTAAAAAGAAAACCAAAAAATAAAACTGGTAATATAACAAGATATAACTCATCTAGATCAAAAAACATTAAATTTGATGTCATTGATGGTGAATTGGCAAATAATAAAGTGATTGAAATTAAAAAATGGTTGAAAGAAAGAAAAAAAGAATTTTCTTCAAAAATACAATTCACAGGGCAGGAAGAAGATCAAAATGAAGCTAAATCCTTCCTAATTAAAGCTTTTTTTATTGCTGTTTTTTTGATTACTTTGATTTTAATTGCAACATTCAATAGTTTCTATTTCTGTATAATAATCTTATCTGCAATAATTTTTTCAACAATTGGTGTTATGGTGGGACTTATCGTTTCCTCAAAACCATTTGGCATTATAATGACTGGAATTGGGGTTATTGCACTTGCTGGAATTGTTGTAAATAATAATATTGTTCTTCTAGATACCTACAAAGAACTGAAAAAAAGAGGTGAAAACACCAAAAATGCCATCCTTCGTACTGGTGCTCAGAGATTAAGACCAGTGATGTTAACAACTCTTACAACTTTTTTTGGACTTGTCCCAATGGCCATTGGGTTAAACATAAACTTTTTAGATTTCCAAATTAACTTTGATAGCCCAAGTTCACAATGGTGGTTACAACTTTCCAATGCTATAGTTTTTGGTGTAATGTTTTCTTTTTTACTAACATTAGTAATCACTCCTTGTTTGATTATAATTGGAGAAAAAAATAAATTTCTTAAGTCTTTTTAAAATCATTAATTGCAAAAGGAATGCTACAATAGTAAATGGAAATCAAAATAATTATTGCCAACCAAAAATCTGTAAGTAACAAAGAAAGATAACTTGCCAATAAAACTATGACAAAAGGTAAAAATCTTTTCTCAAATTTGATACCCTTCATAGAATATGTAGGAATATTAGATATCATTAGAATTGATGGAATAAGGAGAAAATATTTTATAAAAAAATCATTCATAAAAAAGTTTGAATTAAACCTAAAATTAATCATAATTGGTAACAAAGTTAGACCTGCAGCAGCAGGAGTAGAAATGCCAGAAAAAAACTTAATTTTCTTCTCACTTGATTGACCATCTAAGTTTGAAATATTGAATTTTGCCAATCTTGAAGATGAACAAATTGCATAGAAAATAACCATTGCCCAAACACCATCAACTGACAATGATTGTGACCATAAGTAAATTATTATTGCAGGAGTTACCCCAAAACTAATTAAGTCTGCCAACGAATCTAATTCGATTCCAAAATCTGAGTTTGTTTTAAGTAGTCTTGCTAACTTGCCATCAATATTATCAAGAAACGAGGCAAATACTATTAAAGAAACAGAGATTTGCCATTTCTGATCAATTGCAAATTTTAATGCTGTAAGGCCTAAAGTTAATGAAAGAAATGTAAATAAATTAGGGACTAAACTCCTAAGTGATAATTTCTTCATTTTCTATTTAGATTTAATGTTTTTAAAATCGGCCAAGATAGTTTCCCCGGAAATTGAGGTTTGTCCTTCAAAAACATTGGTTTTAAATTCCTTTGGAAAATATAAATCTACTCTACTACCAAATCTTATTATTCCAAATCTATCACCAATTTTAACTGACTGATTTTCAGTTAGATCGCATTTTATTCTTCTTGCAACCAAACCTGCAATCTGAACAACATAAACAAAAATATCTTTAGAAACTTCAATTTTAGTTATCATTCTTTCATTACCTTCACTTGATTTGTCTAGTGAAGCATTAAAGAAAGCTCCAGGAATATATTTTAACCAAACTATCTTTCCAGACACAGGAATTCTATTCACATGAACATTAAAAACATCCATAAATATTGAAATTCGTTTCATTTCAATTTGTTTTTTATCAACTAAATTTTCGGGGCTCATTACTTTGTTTATAGATAAAATTTTACCATCTGCAGGAGAAACAATGATTTTTTCATCATCCGGGGTCACTCTTTTGGGATCTCTAAAAAAATAAACACACCATAAAGTAAGAACAAATCCTAGCCAACCCAAAAAATCTGACAACATAGATAATATAAGAGAAAGTACAATAAAGATTATTATGAAAGGATAGCCAGCTGAGTTTATAGGAGGAATATATTTTTTGAGCGATTCTATTTCATCAAAAAAAGAATCAATTTTTCCAGGCTGATGGTTATCTTTATTCATAAGATCTATTTTTCTTTTTATTTGGTATGTTAAAAACTTGACCTGGATAAATTAAATTTGGATCTTTAATTTTTTCTAAATTATTTTTGTAAATTTCAGAATAAAAAATTCCTCCCCCCATTGTTTTTCTTGCTATTCTCCACAAACTATTACCATTTTTCACAATTACTTTTTTTTCAACAAGCATTGATCTATCTATTATTTCAGAAAAAATAGGTATTTTAATTATTGTTTCTTCATTTCTAATCAAAGTAACCAATTTTAAATCATATTCATTAAATTTAATAACATCCGAAATAAATTCCCAATATCCTTTATTATCAGATATTGTATTTCCAACCAAATCACCTGATAAAAATATTTTTATATCAGCATCAGGATTGGCTCTACCTTTTAAAATTAATTTCTCATTGGATGAATACTCAACAATGTCGAGGGAAATACCTTCAATCAAACTTCCATCACTTAATAATTCCAAACCACTATTATCTTGATTTGAAAATCTAATTATTTTAGGAATATTTTTTAATTTATCTTCTAATAAAACAATAATATTTTGATCAGAGATGTGCTGATTTCCAGAGTCATCTACATGTTTTAAAGTAAATTTTTTAATTCCCTTTTTCAAAGGATTTTCACTAACCCAAATCCAGTCACCATAAGAATCTGAAAATGCAGAACCAATTTTTTCATTGCCATCAAATATTTCAACTTCAATTTCAGGTTCAGTCTTTCCTGCAATAATGGTTTCACCTTCAGGGGTAATCCTAACTATATCAAAAGTCAATTCCAGAGAATTTGTAGATTTCTTTTTTGTCTTTTGAACTTCATTGGAAATCTTTTGGCTAGATTCTTGTTCCAATTCAATATAGTTTTTTTCTTCATTCTCATCCATATTGAAAGGGATAACAATGAAAAACAACATTGAAACGCTAATTAAGATTGAAAGTAGTAAAAATTCTTTTTTCATTTAAATAACTATTTTCATAATAATATATCTAAATTCTCTTGTTTAAAATAGAATAAAATATTAAAAAGATAAATGTCAAAAATACTAGTTAAAAATCCAATAGTTGATATTAATGGTGATGAAATGGCCCGTGTTTTATGGGCTAAAATTTCAGAAGATTTAATTGATCCATTTATAAATGTAAAAAAAATAAAATATGACCTTGGAATACAAAATAGAGACCGAACTAGTGACAAAATTACTAAAGAGGCTGCACATTCGATAAAAAAACATAAAGTAGGAGTTAAATGTGCTACTATCACACCTGATGACAAAAGAATTAAAGAGTTTAATTTAAAAGCTAAATATCCTTCACCAAATGGAACAATTAGAAATATTGTTAACGGTACAATTTTCAGAGAACCAATAATAATTAAAAATATTCCTAAAATAGTTTCCCATTGGGATAATCCAGTCGTGATTGCAAGGCATGCTTTTGGAGATATATATAGATCTCAGGAAATTGAAATTAAAGGAAAAGGAGAATTAAAATTATCTTTTAATAGTAAGGACAAAAAAAAAAAAATTATTAAGAAAGTATATGATTTTGAATCTTCAGGAGTTGGCGTAAGTTATTTCAATTCTGATAAATCCATAAAAGACTTTGCTTTATGTTGTTTTAACTACTCAATAAAAAGAAAAATGTCATTATTCTTATCAACAAAAAATACAATTTTGCAGAAGTATGATGAAAAATTTAAAGAAATTTTTGAAGAACTTTACGAAAAAGAATTTAAAAAAAAATTTCAAAGACATAAAATTTCCTATCAGCACAGACTAATTGACGATATGGTTGCATGCCTATTAAAATGGAGTGGGGGGTTCATTTGGGCTTGTAAAAATTATGATGGAGATGTAATGTCAGATCTTGTTGCTCAAGGTTATGGATCACTAGGTTTAATGACATCAGTATTGCAAAGTCCAGATGGAAAAGTAATTGAAACTGAAGCTGCTCATGGAACAATTACAAGTCACTTCAAACAGTTCAAAAATGGAATCGAGACATCAACAAATCCCATTGCATCTATTTTTGCATGGACACGAGGCCTAGCGCATAGATCCTTTTTAGACAACAATGATAGATTGAAAAAATTTTGCATCAATTTAGAAAAAATCTGCATTGATATTATTGAGAAAGGGAAAATGACTAAAGATCTAGCACTAATGGTTGGACCTAAACAGAAATGGTTGACCACGAATGAATTCTTTAAAATAGTTAAATACAAAATTGAAAATTCATAGTGATTCTTTAAGAAAATGCTCTAATTCATTTACTTTCTCAGATACTGGGGCACCACCCTGTGCCATATCTCTTCTACCACCACCCCCTTTTCCATCAAGGAATTGAACTACTTGTTTTATTTTTTCAACTGCATTAACTTTTTGTGATAAATCTTTTGTAACCGAAATAACAATTGATACTTTTTTCTCTTGTATGGACATCAATACAATCAATCCTGATTTAAAATCTTTTTTAATTAAATCAGAAAAGTTTTTTAATTCCTTTGGATTTACCTCAAATCTTTCAAAATATATCTTATAAGATGGGTTAGATAAAATCTTGTTCTCAGAATAATCTATTTGTGATTTTTTTGATTCCTTCCTTAATTCATCTATTTCACTCTTTAAATGAAGAATTTTTTCGATTATGTTATTTTCAGAAGTTCTTAGCATATCTTTGATTTCATCTAACAAGGCTATTTTACTTGCAAGTAAATGATTAACTTCTTCTCCAGTAATTGCTTCAATTCTTCTAACCCCAGAGGAAACTGATGATTCACTGACTATCTTAAATGAGCCAATGTGTCCAGTTGATTTGACATGGGTTCCACCACACAACTCAATGGAGGAAAATGAATTTTCTTTACTTTTATCAACAAAAGAAATTACTCTTGCATTCTCAGGGTATTTCTCGCCAAATAAGGCAATCGCACCGCCTTTAATTGCATCTTTTACCTTCATAAATTCTTCATTAATGCTAATGTTAGACCTAATTGATAAATTAACCATTTTTTCAATTTTTTTTATCTGATCATTTTTTAGTTGATCATTATAAGTAAAATCAAATCTTAGTTTTTCATCATTAACCAACGAACCTTTTTGACTTACATGATCCCCTAAAATTTTTCTCAGTGATTCGTGAAGAAGATGAGTGGCAGAATGGTTATTCATTATTTTTTTCCGCCTTGTATTATCAATTTTCAAATTATATTTCTCATTTACTTTTAAGGGTAGTTTATTTGTACTGATAAAATGCAGGAAAATATCACCATCAATTTTTTTAGTATCATTTATCTTTCCAACAAACTTTCCATCAGATGTAAACAACTCTCCAGTATCACCAACCTGCCCTCCAGATTCGGCATAGAATGGAGTTTTATCAAAAATTAAAATAACATCTTTTTTATTTTCACCTAAATTACCTTCAAATTTATTATCTCTTATTATTTTAGAGAGAGTTGATAAACTATAATTATTTTCGTAGCCTAAAAATACTGTCTGTTTTTCATTATCTTTTAGTTGAAAGAAAATTTTTTCTTTATTAATTTTGCTAGCACCAGTCCATGTTTCTTTTTGTTTTGATTTATTTTTTTTAACTATTGATTCATATTGATCAATATCTAAATCTAATTTTTTTTCGCATAAAATATTTTGGGTAAGATCAACTGGAAATCCATAGGTATCATATAATTTAAAAGCTATTTCAGCAGGAAAATCTTTGTTATTTAGGTTTTTAATTTCTTTATCTAAAAGAACTAAGCCTGTTTCAAGTGTTTCAGAAAACTTTTCTTCTTCATTCCTCAGATTTTTTTCAATGAATGATATTCTTTTATCTAATTCAAAATAAAATTCTGAATATTTACTCACAACTGATTTTACAAGTTTATTTAATATAACTGCCCTTGGTTGAATTTTGTAAACTTGGAGCAAAGTTCTCCTTATGATTCTTCTCAAAACATAACCTCTTCCCTCATTAGATGGCAAAACACCTTCAGACATCAACATACAAATAGATTTTATGTGATCAGAGATTATTCTAAACGCAGTTAAATTATTTTTATCAATTTTTTTATTTAAACAAATTTCAATCTCAGAGAAAATATATTCAAACAAATCAGTTTCATAATTATTTGTTTTGTTAGATAAAAGTGCCGTAATCCTCTCCAATCCCATCCCAGTATCAACGCATTTTATGGGAAGATCTTTTAATTCTTTTTGTTTCCTTTCATATTGCATAAAAACTAGGTTCCATATTTCAACATATCTATCTCCATCCTGTTTTTCTGTACCTGGCATACCCCCAGTTATATTTTTTCCGTTATCATAAAAAATTTCACTACAGGGTCCACAAGGACCGGAATCTCCCATTGACCAGAAATTATCATCAGAAGTTATTCTAATTATTTGACTGTCTGAAAAGTTAGAAACCTTTTTCCATATCCTAGCTGATTCTTTGTCATCATTATAAACGGTAATAATAAGTTTCTTTTTATTAATCTGAAATTCTTTTATTAATAATTTCCAAGCTAATTCAATAGCTATCTCTTTAAAGTAACCACCAAAAGAAAAATTTCCTAACATTTCAAAAAATGTATGGTGTCTTGGGGTAAGGCCTACATTCTCTAAGTCATTATGTTTGCCGCCTGCCCTAAGGCATTTTTGAATTGTTACTACATTCTCATGTTTTGGTTTTTCATCTCCAGTAAACCAATTTTTGAATTGCACCATTCCCGAATTTGTAAATAGAAGTGATGGATCATTTCTGGGTATTAACGGTGAAGAAGAAATTTCATTATGGTCATTCTTCTTAAAAAAACTTATAAAATCTTTTCTTATTCTGGATGATATGTCAGAAAAATTCTGCATTTATTTATTTCTAATTATAAAAAGACTTATGGAAATTAATCAACACTGATTTCTTTATCAGCTTCATCCTGACTCAAATCTTCAGAGTCTGATTCTTTTTTTCCAGAAGATCTAATTGAATCTTCTATTTTTTTTGAAATTTCAGCATTCTCTTTTAGAAATGTTTTTGCATTTTCTCTTCCCTGCCCAATTCTGTCACCATCATATGAATACCAAGCACCAGACTTTTCAACAAGACCAGCTTTGCTCGCAAGGTCTAATATTTCACCAGTTTTGGAAATTCCTTCACCATACATAATGTCGAATTCAACTGATTTGAATGGAGGTGCAAGTTTATTTTTCACTATTTTTACCCTAGTTTGATTTCCAATTACTTCATCTCTATCTTTTATGGCCCCTATTCTTCTGATATCCATCCTAATGGATGCATAAAATTTTAATGCATTTCCACCAGTTGTTGTTTCAGGATTACCAAACATAACCCCAATTTTTTGTCTAATCTGATTAATAAAAACAACTAATGACTTAGATCTTGAGATTGATCCGGTTAATTTTCTTAGTGCTTGACTCATTAATCTTGCGTGGAGTCCCATATGGGAATCACCCATATCACCTTCAATTTCTGCTCTTGGGACAAGTGCAGCTACGGAATCAATTACTAATACATCAACCGCATTAGAATTTACGAGTGTATCTGCAATTTCAAGAGCTTGTTCACCATTATCAGGCTGAGAAATTAGCATTTCGTCAGTATCGACTCCCAACTTTTTTGCATACACAGGATCAAGTGCATGTTCAGCATCAATAAAAGCACAAGTCCCATTATTTTTTTGAGCTTCTGCAATTACATGTAAAGCTAATGTAGTTTTCCCAGAACTTTCTGGGCCATAAATTTCTACAATTCTACCTTTTGGCAACCCCCCTATTCCTAAAGCCATATCAAGACTCAATGAGCCAGAAGAGATTGTATCAATTTCAACAACTTCTCTTTCACCTAACTTCATAACTGAGCCTTTTCCGAAATTTCTTTCTATTTGGCTTATTGTTGATTCAAGTGATTTTAATTTATCCATAAATGTTCTATTAATGTTCTATTTGATGATAACATTCAATTATTTTAAATCAATAGATATTTTAATATTCTTTTTCCTTAAAAACTTTTTCATGTTTTTCGTGCATTTCTTGGGCCTCAATTGATAAAGTTGCAATTGGCCTTGCCTTTAGTCGGGCAATTGAAATGGGTTGATTGGTTACCTCACAATAACCATATGTCCCATCTTCAATTTTTTTTAATGCTTTATTAATTTTGCTTAACAATTTCCTTTCCCTATCTCTGGCTCTTAGTTCTAAACTTCTCTCAGACTCTATCGATGCTCTATCCGCATTGTCTGGCTTGTTAGAGGATTCTTCTTTGAGATTATCTAAAGTATTTGAAGATTCTTTCAGCAAATCATCTTTCCATTCTAATAAAAGTTGTCTAAAGTACTTTAATTGCCGAGGATTCATAAACTTCTCTTTGTCACTCGGTTGGTATTTTTTTTTGTGGTTTTTTATGTTGTTTTTCTTACTCATTGAATTTCACAAAAGAATTTTTATGCACTATATTTATAATTGACAAAAAAATGAATCAAGTAAAATTTAAAAAATATAAAAAGGCTGCTTTCCTGGATAGAGATGGTGTAATAAACAAAGACATTGGTTTTCTACACAGAATCAATGACTTAGAGTGGGTTGAAGGTGCAAGAGAATCAATTAAGTTTTTGAAAAATAATGGTTTTTTAGTAGTTGTGATAAGTAATCAATCTGGAGTTGGAAGAGGGTTTTATTCTGAAAAAGATGTAATTATCTTACATAAATGGATTAATAAACATTTAAAGAAAAAGTTTGGAGTATTTATTGATGATTTTTTCTTTTCAATAGATCTTCCAAATTCTGGAAGGAATTCTGACAGAAAACCATCACCAAAAATGATCTTTGAGGCTGTAAAAAAATATAATCTTGACTTAAATCAATGTTTTCTAATTGGAGACAAAGCAAGTGACATTAAAACAGCAAAGAATGCTGGAATTAAAGGGTTTTTATTTAAAAAAGGAAATTTGTTGGACAAAGTTAAAAAAATTTTACAAGATCATTTCAATTAAAAAAAAAGTCCAATATAATATGAAAATATTAATTTAATAAAGATGCTGAATATTAATAAAGATAAAAAGTTTTACCCTAAGGGGAGAAATATCAATGAATCAGATGTCAAAGAGATAAAGAAATTAATTAATTCTTTACCTCTTAGAAGAGATTTATTAATTGAATACCTTCACCTAATTCAAGACAAATTTGGTGAGATAAGAAAAAAGTATCTTGCAGCTTTATCAGAAATTTTAAAAATACCCTTTGCAGAATCTTTTGAAGTAGCAACTTTCTACGCACATTTTGATGTGATAGATGATGATGCTCCAAGTATTCAAGACATAACCATCAGAGTTTGCGATAGTTTAACTTGTGAACTATTTGGTTCAGAAAAATTAATTAAGGACCTTAGAAACAACTTAGACAAAAAAAAAGTAAGAGTATTAAGAGCTCCTTGTATGGGTTTGTGTGACAAAGCTCCCGCCTGTGAAGTTGGTCACAAACATATAAATTTTGCTGACATCAATAAAGTAAAAGAAACAATAAAAAATAAAGATCTCCACCCAGAAATAATAACAGGAAAAAACCTTGATGAATATATTAAAGAAGGTGGCTACAAAATATTAAAAGAATGTTATTCAAATAAACTTCAAGTTGAAAAAGTAATTGAAGAACTTGATAAATCTGGACTTAAGGGAATGGGTGGCGCAGGTTTTCCATCAGGTCAAAAATGGAAATTTGTTAGAATGGAACAAGGCCCAAGACTTATGACAATAAATGGCGATGAAGGTGAACCTGGAACATTTAAAGACAAGTTGTATCTTGAAGAAAATTTACACAAATTTTTTGAGGGAATGTTAATTGCTGCATGGGCAGTAGAGGCAAAGGATATTTATATTTATATGAGAGATGAATACCCTGGAATAAGAATAAAAATGATTAATGAGCTAAAAAACTTAATCAATCGTCAAATCATAGATAAAAACACAAACATTCATATAAGAAGAGGTGCTGGTGCATATATTTGTGGGGAAGAATCTGCAATGATTGAGTCTATTGAAGGTAAAAGAGGTCTTCCTCGCCACAAACCTCCATTTGTTTCGAAAGTTGGTTTATATGGAAAGCCAACTCTTAATCACAATGTTGAGACAGTTTTTTGGGTCCCCGACATCCTCAAGAATGGGCATAATTGGTTCAGCAAACAGGGTAAAAATGGTCACAAAGGTCCTCACAGCTATTCTGTTTCTGGTAGAGTTAAAAATCCAGGTGTTAAACTTGCTCCAGCTGGAATTACAATGAATGAGCTTCTAAATTCACATTGTGGTGGAATGAAAGATGGACATAAGTTTTTGGGTTATCTCCCCGGGGGAGCCTCTGGTGGAATTTTGCCAGCCACAATGGCAGACATACCTTTAGACTTTGGAACTCTGGAAAAACACGGTTGTTTTATAGGCTCTGGAGCAGTTATTGTGTTCTCAGACAAAGATGATATTAAAAAAGTTGCTTTAAATTTACTTAAATTTTTTAATGATGAAAGTTGTGGACAATGTACGCCCTGCAGGGTTGGAACAGAAAAGGCAGTCAAATTAATGGAGAAAAATAATTGGGATGAAAAACTCCTAAAGGAGTTAGTCCAAACAATGGGTGATGCATCAATATGTGGTTTGGGGCAAGCTGCTGGCAACCCAATTACTTGTACTTTAAATTACTTTAAAGATCGTATATAATTTGTTTAATTGAGATTATTTATGGTTGAATTTTTTCTAAATAACAAAAAAGTAAAGGCTCAAAAGAACGAGACCATATGGCAAGTTGCAAAAAAAAATGGGGTTGTATTACCTCACCTATGTTTTGCTGATAAACCTGGTTACAGAGCAGATGGCAATTGTAGAGCATGCATGGTATCCATTGAAGGTGAAAGAGTTTTAGCTGCCTCATGCATAAGAAAACCATCAGAGGGTATGAAAGTTTTCACCAATGATGAAAGATCTGAAAAATCTAGAAAAATGATTTTGGAACTACTTGTTACAGACCAACCCGAAAAAAAAGATTGCCATGACCCCGATTCCCATTTTTGGAAAATTGCTGATGATCTAGAAGTAAATAAAAGTCGCTTCGATAAAAGAGATAAAAAAGATATACCAGAATCTGACAATTCACATGTGGCAATGGCTGTGAATCTAGATGCATGCATTAATTGCAATCTTTGCGTCAGAGCCTGCAGAGAAGTTCAGGTTAATGATGTAATCGGTATGGGTAATAGAGGACATATTTCTCAGGTAATTTTCGATTTTGATGACCCTATGGGGGACTCTTCGTGTGTAAGCTGCGGAGAATGTGTTCAAGCTTGCCCAACAGGCGCATTAATGGAATCAAATCTTCTAGATCAAAAAGGGACGAAGGTAGTCAAGCCAGACAGAAAAGTAGATTCTCTCTGTCCATATTGTGGAGTAGGATGTCAACTTACTTACAACATAAAATAAGAAAAAATTGTTTCTGTAGATGGGAGAGAAGGTCCAGCAAATCATAATAGACTTTGTGTGAAAGGAAGATTTGGTTTTGACTATGTTCATAACCCAGAAAGAATAACAAAACCATTGATTCGAAAAGAAGGTGTAAAAAAAGATCCAAAGGAAAGAGTTGACCCTCTTAATCCTTCATCTCATTTTAGAGAGGCCTCTTGGGAAGAAGCATTAGATCTTGCAGCAAAAAAACTTGTAGATGTCAGAAACTCTAAAGGTGGTGAAAAAGCACTTGCTGGATTTGGTTGTGCAAAGGGATCTAATGAAGAAGCATATCTTTTTCAAAAATTAGTAAGAATTGGTTTTAAGAATAATAATGTTGATCACTGCACGAGAATGTGTCACGCCTCTTCGGTTGCAGCACTTATGGAGGCAATTGGAACAGGTGCGGTTACAGCACCAGTGTCAGAAGTAAAAAATTCGGATGTTGCAATTGTTATTGGTGCTAGACCAACACAAAATCATCCTGTTGCTGCCACTTTTATAAAAAATGCAGTTAAAAATGGATTGAAACTTATAGTGATGGATCCAAGGAAACAGGATTTATCCAGAATTGCAGAAAAAAGTCTTCAATTCAAGCCAGGTGCAGATGTAGCTCTTCTCAATGCGATGATAAATACAATTATTGAAGAGGGACTTGTTGATAGACAATATATTGAAAAAAACACAGATGGATATAAGGAGCTCAAAGAACATGTAAAAGATTTTACACCTGAAGAAATGGCAGATATTTGCGGTATTTCTCCTAATGAAATTAGAGAAACAGCCAGATTGTTTGCTAATGCTAAATCTGCAATGATCTTTTGGGGAATGGGTATATCCCAACACATTCACGGCACAGATAATTCAAGATGCTTGATTTCATTAGCACTTCTGACAGGTAATGTTGGAAGAGAAGGCACAGGTTTGCACCCTCTTAGAGGGCAAAATAATGTTCAAGGAGCATCTGATATGGGGCTTATTCCAATGGTTTTTCCAGACTATCTTCCAATTGCTAATAAGGAAAATGTAAAGTTTTTTGAAAACTATTGGAATTGTGAGATAAACCCTAACCCTGGTCTAACTGTGGTTGAAATTATGGAATCAATATATAATAGAGAGATTAAAGGACTTTATGTAATGGGAGAAAATCCAGCAATGTCTGATCCGAATGCAAATCATGCAAGGGAAGCACTTGCTAAATTAGATGTACTTGTTGTTCAAGATATTTTCTTGACAGAAACCGCTTACCTTGCGGATATTGTTTTACCAGCTTCAGCGTTCCCAGAAAAAACGGGAACATTTACCAATACAGACAGAAGAGTTCAGCTTGCCAGGAAAGCAATAACCCCCCCTGGAGAAGCCAAGCAAGATCTTTGGATAATTCAAGAACTTGCTAAAAGAATTGGATTGGATTGGAATTATTCTGGACCCGACGAAGTTTATGATGAGTTAAGTGGTTGTATGGAATCAATGAAAAATATTAGCTGGGAGAGGTTAGTTAATGAAGGTGCAGTAACCTATCCTTGTGATGATTCTGATAAACCAGGAAATGAGGTTATCTTTGGTGAAGGCTTCCCAACAAAAAACAAGAAAGGTAGATTAGTCCCTGCAAAAATCATATCTCCTGATGAAACACCAGATTCAAGTTTTCCACTGATTTTGACAACAGGAAGACTTTTAGAACATTGGCATACTGGTTCTATGACCGTAAGGTCAAAGGTTTTAAGTACAATTGAACCTCAACCTTATGTAAATATGTCAAGAAACGAAATGAAAAAGAATAATGTTTCTCAAGATGAAATGGTTGAATTGTCTACCAGAAGAGGCAAAGTTAGTGTAAAAGTAAGACTTGATAAAATGATTCCAGATGGAATGGTGTTTATGCCTTTTTGCTTTGAAAACGCACCTGCAAATTTACTTACCAACCAGGCCTTGGATCCAGATGGAAAAATACCAGAACTGAAATACTGTGCAGCAAAGGTTGAAAAAATTAGTGCTTAAAAAAATCACTCTTTCATATGATGTTTTTTGTCAACTGGCCCAATGAGTAAATTAGAAACAAATGCAATTGCCAAAAGACCAGCCATTGCAAACATAGTTGTATTATAAAGAGTCGTTGATGGATTAATTGTTCCTTCTGGCATATGAGGCATCAAGTTTGAAATGGTCACTGTTTTTTGCTGAACTAATAATGAAAGATTTTCTAGTGGTGCACCATAAATTTCTTGAAACTTCTCAGGTGTTATCCTTGAAACCAAATCATTAATAGCGCTATCAACCGATTGTTGTCGAAGTTGTGTAATGGCAACTGGGCCTAAAACACCAGCAGTTGACCATGCAGTCAACAACCTACCGTGTATACCACCAACATATTTTGTACCAAAAATGTCAGCAAGATAGGCTGGAATAGTTGCAAAGCCTCCACCATACATAGTAAAAATTATCATCGAAGCAGCATAAAATAAAATAAGATAAGTTACAGCTGGGTCAACACTCATTGCTTTAGCTGTAAATGGGATAGACAAATAAAGTAATATTCCAAGTGAGAAAAATATGAAGTAAGTTGGTTTTCTCCCAATGAAATCAGACATAGATGCCCAAAAAATTCTTCCAACCATATTAAAAACACTAATCATCAAAACATATGTTCCAGCAAAACCAGCTGTAACTATGGCTGGTAAACTTGGTTGAAAAATCTCTATCATCATAGTTTTTGCAACACCAATAACTCCAATACCTGCTGATACATTAAAACACAAAACAATCCACAAAAAATAAAATTGTGGTGTTTTTAAAGCTTGATCAATATGAACATTATTTTTTGTAATTAATCTTGTTTTCTTTGAATCTTTTGGTGGTGTCCAACCCTCTGGTTTCCATCCCTCAGCTGGTACTCTGTAGGAAAAAGCTGCAATCGTCATTATTAAAAAATAAACTATGCCCAAAAAAAGAAAGGTTTGAGTAGCACCACTCGATCCAGTTCCTACGATATACACCCCAGTATCTCCAGGGACAATCATTTTAGCTATATCATTTGCTGTGACAACTACAACTTCAGTCAAATTCCCAGCAATATCAACAAACCTTCTTCCACCCTCAGTTACTAGCTTTACAGAATCTAAAGAACCCAAATATTCAGGTGCTTTGTAAAACTTTGCTAATAATCTATCGATTGATACTTTTGCAATCATTGCTCCACCGCCAAAGCCCATAATAGCCATACCCGTTGCCATTCCCCTTCTATCAGGAAACCATCTGATAAGGGTAGATACTGGAGAAACATAGCCTAGTCCAAGACCAATCCCCCCAATAATTCCATAACCCAAATAAAGTAAATATAATCCAAGCCTTAATACAATAGGTTCGGAACTGAACATTGGTAATGACAATGAGATTTGGACACCAATTTCTTGTAAATATATTCCAAGAGAACCAATTAAAAAACCTCCTCCCCAACAACAAGCAGCAACAAACCCAACCATCCTTGGACCGACTTCCTCCAACCATTTCCCTGCATATGCAGCGGCTAATCCAAGAGAAACGATCGCTACAGAAAAGATCCACACAACTTGCCCAAGACTCCAATCATCTCCTGATGAAGTAACAACTCCTAAAATTTTCACCAGAGCAGGATTAAACATACTCCAAGCATAAACGGACCCTATACACAAATGAATAGCTATAGATGCTGGTGGAACCAACCATCTATTGAAACCAGGTTTTGCAACTATATTACTCTTGTGAAGTGAATCGTAGAAACTCATTTTAATTTTCCCTTTTCTAAATTAATATGCTCAAAAATTTTTTTAGCTTTATTCAAGTCAATTGGACTGTTTACATTAAAGAATGGATCATAACTAATAAAAGAAAAGTTTACTACCCTGGTTTGAATTTTTTTTGTAAAATCTTCAATCTTTCTAACTCCTATTTTCATCGATTTCTTTAAAGTATCAGATAATTCTGGTCTCCACATCGAAAAAACAGGATGCAACCTTTTGTCACTTTCCGCTATAACAATTTTTTCATTTTCAAGACCATCTAAGAATTTTTTTACAAGATCTCTGGGAAAAAAAGGTGAATCGACTGGAAAAAAAACAACCCATTTACAATTATTATTTTTCTTTTTTGCCCATTCTAAGCCTGTCAATATACCTGCTAATGGACCCAGATTTCCTTTGATACAATCTGGAATTATTTCTAAATCATATTTATTTTTAAATTCGTTTTTTGGTTTGTTTGTGTTTATTGCCAAACAAGAAACTTGTTTTAGGGCCCTATCAACTACAAGGTCTAGCAATCTTTTTTTTTGTATTTTCTTTAGCGACTTATCAGATCCCATTCTCCTTGATTTTCCACCTGAAAGAACAACTCCTAATATTTCATTTTTAATCTTCTTCAATTCTACCATCTCCAGAGAGAATAAAAAATTTTTTTCCCTTTGCTCTACCAATCAATGTTAAATTTGCTTTTCTTGCCAGTTCAACACCCCAGGCTGTAAAACCAGACCTTGAAATAACAATTGGGATCCTCATCTTCACGGCCTTTATAACCATCTCACTAGTTAGCCTTCCAGTTGTGTAAAAAATTTTGTTTGTAGGAACAATTTTATTCATCAGCATATACCCTGCTATCTTATCAATAGCATTATGTCTCCCCACATCCTCCATATAAATCAGAGGTCTGTTTTTCTCACACAAGACACAACCATGTATGGCGCCAGCTTTTAAATAAAGACTCGGAGTAAGGTTTATTTTTTTTGATAATTCATAAATCCATGATTTTTTAAGTTTAGATTTTTGGCTAAATTTTATTTTTCTAAAACTTTCCATTATATCACCAAAAACAGTTCCTTGGGCACATCCAGATGTCAGTATTTTTTTCTTCAATTTCTTCTGGTAATCAGTTTTATTTTTTGTCCTTACAACGATTAAATTCAATTCATCTTCATAATCCATTGATTCAATTTTTGTTTTTGATGTTATCATATTCTGATTTAACAAATACCCTAAAGCCAGATACTCTGGATAATCATTTACTGTCATCATTGTGACAACCTCCTGATCATTCAAAAAAAGAGTAAGAGGTTTTTCTTCTATGACATCTATTTTTTTTTTTTTCATTTCTTCATTCAAGCCTAGTACTTTTCTAGTTAGTGATTTATCTTTAACATTTGGTTTAATTTTCATCTTTAAAAACTTTCAATTAAAACTAATTTATTTATTAAAACTTTAATATTAAAATAAAACTAGTAAAAGTTAATTATGAAAGACAATTTTGGAAGAAACATTAATTACCTTAGATTATCTGTCACAGACAGATGTGATTTAAGATGCAAGTATTGTATGCCTTTAAAAAATAATTTTTTCTTTAAAAAAGAGGAATTTTTGTCTCAATCTGAACTTAGAACAATCTCAAAGGTTTTATTTAAACTTGGCATTAGAAAAATTAGAATTACAGGAGGTGAACCTCTCATAAGAAAAGATATAATTGAATATCTGTCTTATTTATCTTACAAAAAAAAAAAAGGATTCCTCGACGAAATCCTTATCAGCACTAACGGTACTCAACTAAAAAAATATTCTAAAAAATTATCCGAATTGGGAGTTAAAAGAATCAACATCTCATTAGATTCATTGGTAACTGAAAAGTATAATTTTATTACTAATGGAGGTGATCTTAAAAAAGTTTTAGATGGAATTTATGAAGCTAAAAAATATGGGCTCGAAATAAAGATCAACACAGTTTTACTTAAAAATTTTAATGAAGATGAAATTATGAGTATGGTAAAATGGTGTGCAAAAAATGAATTCAAACAATCTTTCATTGAAGTAATGCCAGTTGGAGAACTTTTTACCAATAGAAAAAATCAATACCTTCCTGTTTCCTATGCTAAAAAATTAATCAATAAACACCTGGGATTAAAGGAAATCAAGTTTAAAACCAATGGACCCTCCAGATATTTTGAAACTAAAAAACTCAAGAATATCATTGGATTTATCTCACCAATATCTGATCATTTTTGTGCAACTTGTAATAGAATTAGAATTACAAGCAATGGTAAACTTTATCCGTGCCTTGGTGACAATGGATCAGTTAATTTAAAACCATTTATTTCCAATAAAAATGATTTTGAGTTATTCAAAATGATAAAAAATAGCATTCAAAAAAAACCAGAAAAACATTTTTTCAAAATTAATGAAAAAAGTTATATAAAGAAAAGATTTATGAATACAACGGGAGGCTAGCAATGAAAAAAAAAATTGGATTTGTTTCCTCTGACAAACCTGAAGCAAAGGAATCTCTGAAAATTCTAAAAAGATTGTATAACAGTGTTCCACCTAATCAGGCAGATGTAATTGTTGCATTGGGGGGAGATGGTACAGTTCTCAAATGTTTACATAATTTCTTAAAAAAAAAGATCCCAATTTATGGAATGAACAGAGGGTATGTTGGTTTCTTAATGAATCAATATTCTGAGGAAAATCTTGAAAAAAGACTCGATAAAGCAATACCATATAAACTCTACCCATTAAAAATTAAAAGCTATGATTCTAAAGGAAAAATTAAAAAAGGACTTGCCTTTAATGATGTTTCAATGATTAGAAATAGCTCAAAAATTGCAAAAATTAGAGTTCAAATTAATAACAAAACAAGAATAAAAGAATTTCTTGGAGATGGTTGTCTGATTTCAACACCAGCAGGAAGTTCGGCCTATAATTTATCATTAAGAGGTCCCGTAATTCCAGTTGAATCTCAAGTGCTTGCATTAACTCCAATTAGTCCATATAGACCAAGAAGATGGAGAGGAGCATTATTAAATAATAATGTAAACATCACTTTATTATCTTTAGATTCTAAAAGAAGACCTGTAAGAGCTGAAGCAGATTTTATGGAATTTAAAAATATTGAAAAATTAGAGGTAAGTTTAGACAAAAATTGTCATATGAATCTTCTATTTGACCCCGGCCACGACCTTGAAGAAAGAATTATAAACGAACAATTCAATAATTAAAAACTATGGATTTTGAGACAATACTTTCTAAATTAATCTCATACCCTACCATTAGCGAAACAAGTAATAAAGAAATGATAGATTTTATAGATCATTTTTTGTTAAAATACGGTTTTCAATCAGAATTACATGAAGGAAAAAAGGGACAATTTAATCTTCATTGTAGAATTGGACCTAATGAAAATGGTGGAATAATATTATCTGGACATACCGATGTTGTTCCAACTGAAGGACAAAAGTGGGCAACTGATCCATTCAAACTAACAAAAAAAAGAAATAAATTTTATGGTAGAGGAAGTTGTGATATGAAAGGCTTCATCGCAGTAGTATTGTCAATAATTCCTAAAATAAAAACTCAAAAACTTAAAAAACCATTGCATCTAATCTTTTCTTATGACGAAGAAATTGGTTGTATTGGTATACAAAAGCTAGTTCCATTTCTAAAAAAATTAAAACCTAGACCAAAATTTTGTATTGTTGGCGAACCCACAGAAATGAAATTAATTAACCAACATAAAGGCAAAAAGAATTTTTTAGTTTCTTTTTCTGGAATAGAGTCACATTCATCTTTAATTAATGGTGGAGTAAATGCCATAGATTTTTGTTCAGAGTTTGTTAGCTACTTGATTAAACTTCAAGAAGAATTAAAAAAAAATAATGTAGATGAAAAATTTGATCCACCATATCCTACAATTAATATTGGGATAATTTCTGGGGGTATTGCAGTCAATATAATCCCAAAAGATTGTAAATTAGAATTTGAAATTAGAGATACACCTGAGTTAGATTCAGAAAAACTAATAAAAAAAATCAAGAATTTTTTAAAAGAACTTGAACAAAGAATGAAAAAAAAAAACAGTCGGTGCTCTGTAAAAATATTTAAGAGCAATGATTTCCCCCCACTTAAAACAAAACAAAATGAAGAAATTGTACAATTAGTTCTAAAAAACCTAAAAACGAACTTTATTGGAGCAGTAAGCTTTGGCACTGAAGCGGGAGTATTCGATAAATCTAATTTTCAAACTATAGTTTGTGGTCCAGGACGTATAAATGAAGCTCACCGACCTAATGAATTCGTTACGCAAGAACAATTAATTAAGTGTAAAAGATTCATTGAAAAAATAATTAATTATCTTTACTAAAAATGCTTCTAGAAGAACTGAACTATAAGATACCTGAAAATCTAATAGCACTTCACCCAAAAAAACCGAGGGATGATTCAAAACTCATTGTAGTTAAAAAACAATTACAAATAATAAGGTTTAAAGAGATTATTGATTTTCTTAAACCAAATGATGCACTGGTCTTTAATGACACCAAAGTTATAAATGCATATCTCGAAGGAACTATTAAAGAAAGAAAAATCTTAATCAATCTAAATAAAATTGTAGATCAAAAAAATGTAATCTGGGATGCTTTCATAAAATCCAACAAAAAACCCCAAATAGGCGACGAAATAATTTTTCCTGACAATTTAACTGCAAAGGTGATCAATATTTCAAGATCAACAAATATTGATTGTTTTATACTTAAATTTTTGTGTACATTTCCTGTTTTTAAAAAAAAATTGAATCTTTTGGGCCTAATCCCACTTCCTCCATATATAATAAAAAGGAGAAAAATTAAAAAATCTGATTTCACAGATTATCAGACAGTCTTTGCAAAAAATGAAGGTGCCGTAGCCTCACCAACTGCTAGCCTTCATTTTTCAAAAAAACTATTAAAAAAGATTAAAGAAAAAAAAATTAAAATTGTAAATGTAACACTGCATATAAATGGTGGAACCTTCTTACCAGTTAAAGAAAAAAATATTTTTAAACATCAGATGCATTATGAATATGCATATATATCTAAAAAATCGTCTGAAGAAATAAATGAGACTAGAAAAAAAGGTGGAAGGATCATAGCAGTTGGAACAACAGTTCTAAGGGTTTTAGAATCAGCAAAAAAAAACGATGGGGAAATGAAACCTTTTGATGGAGAAACAAATATTTTCATCAAACCAGGATGGAAAATCAATTCCATAGATGGAATAATAACCAATTTTCATTTACCAAAATCAACACTATTATTAATAATATATGCACTCATTGGAAAAAATAGAACTAAGGAATTGTATGATTTTGCCATAAAAAATAAATTGAGATTTTTTTCTTATGGTGATGCAAGTCTAATTTTGAGAGAAAATGGAAAGTTTTAAATTTTTAATAGAAAATTCTGATGGAAAAGCTCGAGCCGGACTTATTAAAACTGCTCACGGGATAATAAACACACCTGTTTTTATGCCTGTAGGAACATTAGGTTCAGTAAAGGCTATCTTTCCTCATGACCTAGTTAAACTAAAAATTGAAATTGTATTAGCAAATACATATCACCTTATGCTTAGGCCTGGAGAGAAACTTATCAAAAAAATTGGAGGACTCCAAAAATTTATGAATTGGGAAAAACCAATTTTGACTGACTCTGGAGGTTTTCAGATTTGGTCATTATCAAAATTAAGAGAGGTAAACGAAAAAGGCATAAATTTTTTATCTCATATAGATGGAAAAAAACATCAACTTAGCCCTGAGAATGCAATAACGATTCAAAAAAAATTAAACTCCACTATTTCAATGGTTCTTGATGAGTGTACCGAACATCCGGCCAGTTATAAAAGAACAAAAGAATCGATGGAGTTGACTATTAGATGGGCTGAAAGAAGTAAGAAAAAATTTACTAAAAAAAAAGGATTTGGTTTATTTGGAATTGTTCAAGGAGGAATGTATGAAGATTTGCGAAGGTTTTGTTCAGAAAAACTCAATAATCTGGAATTCGATGGTTATGCAATTGGTGGCCTTTCAGTTGGTGAAAATCATAAAGAAATGATGAGGATTCTTAGCGCTACTGTTGACAATCTTAAATATGATAAACCAAGATATCTTATGGGAGTTGGTCGTCCAATAGATATAATTAAATCAGTTGAAAAAGGTGTGGATATGTTTGACTGCGTTCTCCCCACAAGATTTGGAAGAAACGGAAGAGCATTCACAACTTATGGTGAAATAAATTTAAGAAACTCAAAATTCAAATGTGATTCTAGCCCCTTAGATAAAAATATTGATTGTTTTGCATCTAAAAATTTTTCAAAATCCTACATTCATCATTTGACAAAAAGCAATGAAATCCTATCATCTATGATTATAAGTCTACATAACATTGCATTTTATAAAAAAATGATGTCCGACATTAGAGAATCCATATTAAAAAAAAAATTCCGTTTAATAAAAAATAAATATTTAAAATACCATGAAAATCACCAAAAAAACTAACTATCTCGGTTCAAAATCAAAGATACCAGAATCTCCTAAAGATTTTGTAATTGATGGTATTAAAAACCCTCATTCTGATAAAGATTATGTAATTAGATTCTCATCCCCTGAGCTGACAAGTATTTGCCCAATCACTTCACAACCAGATTTTGGGTGTCTTATACTAGATTACATCCCAAAAAAATTAATTTTGGAAAGTAAATCACTAAAATTATTTTTATTTTCTTTCAGAAACTTTGGTGGATTTCACGAAGATTGCACAATACTTATCGCAAAAAAAATAGAAAAATTTATAAAACCTAAATGGTTACGAGTCGCAAGCTTTTGGAATCCAAGAGGTGGCATACCTATAGATATATTCTATCAAAATGGGAAAAGACCAGAAAATGTCCATATAGAAGAACTTAAAATCAATCCTTACACTGGAAGGTTTTAATTATTCTCCTTTGTAAATACATCCACCAATTCTTGGTCTGTTAATTTCTATGCTTTCTAGATTCTTAATTTTTTTCTTCAATTCAAACCAAAACCATTTGGCCAAATTTTCACTTGTAGGGTTTTTTAATCCAGTAACATCATTTAAGGTTTTATGGTCTAAAATTTTTAAAAGAGGATTTACAAAATCATCAAGATCGTCATAGTTAATTACCCAACTATTTTTTTTTTCAACATTTCCTGTTACTCGAACAACTAATTCATAAGTATGTCCATGAACTCTGCCGTACTTATGGTCCTTGGGATAATTTGGCATAAAATGAGCTGCATCAAAAAAATATTTTTTGAAAATCACCATATTAGCTTATCCCCAATGCTTTGTGTATTTGAAAACTGGGAAACCAAGGTTTGTGTGAACGACAATAATTAATTGTTTTAAGAATATTTGTCTGTTTTATTAGATCTTCTTTGGGTTGTAAAAAAAAATATTTAAATTTCAATTTTAAGGCTTCATTTAAATCAAATTTGTATTGAGGATAAACAATTTTTAATTCATCTCCTTTTTTTAATTTCCATTTAGCATTTTCTTTTGGGCTAACAGCTATCCAATCAAATTTTAAGTTTGTTTGAATTGTACCGTTTGTTTCTATTGCAACAAAAAAATTTTTTTTCTTTAGTGCTTGCAATAATTTATTATTGACCTGAAGTAAAGGCTCACCACCTGTTAGAACAATAAATCTTTTACCTATTGAAAATTTTGAGTCCCAAATTTTCTCAATTTCAAAAATCAAATCATCTAGAGAGTATTTACCTCCATTTGGTCCGTCCACTCCTCTAAAATCTGTATCACAAAAATTACAAATAGAATTTTTTTTATTTTCAATAATTCCATTCCATAAATTACATCCTGAAAATCTAAGAAATAAAGCATCTTTACCCGAAAAAAAACCTTCGCCTTGAATAGATTTAAAAATTTCTTTAACTTTATACATAATAAAACTTTATTCTACTAATCCTGCATCACCAAAACCTTTTTTTCTTAATAAACATGCATCACAAATTCCACACATTATACTTTTTGAGGGATTATAGCAGCTAAAGGTTTTAGAAAAGTCTACATTATTTTTTTTTCCAATTAAAATAATTTCCTTTTTTGACAAGTTAATCAGGGGTGTCATAATTTTAAATTTTTTTCCTTCTAATCCTTTTTTGGTTGAGATATTTACTAGATTTTCGAACCTATCTATAAATTCTTTTCTACAATCTGGATATCCAGAATAATCTACAGAATTCACTCCAATGTAAATTTCATCTATGTTTAAAGATTCTGCGTAGCCAGTAGCAAAAGATAAAAAAATTAAATTTCTCCCTGGCACATATGTTATGGGTATTTCTTTTGGTATTTCTTCTACATTTTTATTCACCGGAACATCAAAATCATCAGTTAAAGCTGAACCACCTATTGAATCAATCTTAAAGACCTTATGAGAAAAACATTCAAACCTCTTTGCTTGCCACTTTGCAAACTCTAGCTCTATTTTATGTCTCTGACCATAATCAAACGAAACTGCATAAACCGATAAATTAAGATTTTTGCAAATAGATAAAACTACCGTCGAATCTAATCCACCACTTAAAAGTACTAATGCTTTTTTTATTTTGTTATTCATTTTTTATATATAATATTTAACATAAAAAAAAATGGAGATTTTAAAAGAAAAAATAAAACAAAAAGCCTTAAACATAGGTTTTGATGTTGTTGGTTTTACTGAACCGAAAATAGATCAAGATACTAAAAAAGAATTAGAAGTTTTTCTACAAAAAAAATTTCACGGAGAAATGAGCTGGCTGGAAAAACATTTTGAGAAAAAAATTGATCCCAAAATGGTATGGAATGAAGTCCAAACAGTTGTGGTTTTAGGTTTGAATTACGGGCCAACTCAAAACCCAATTTTTAAAAATAATTATAAAGATTTTGCCAACGCAAGTGTTTATGCAAACAATAAAGATTATCATCAAGTAATTAAAAAAAAACTAAACATTCTTAACCAATGGATTAAAAAAGAATTAAGAATTGAATCTAAAGTGTTTGTAGACACATCACCTTTATTGGAGAAATACTTTGCAAAAAAAACCAATGTTGGGTGGCAAGGCAAACATACTAATCTTGTTTCAAAAAAATTTGGATCTTGGCTTTTCTTAGCCGAAATTTTTTTACCAATAAAGTTAAATGAAGATAATGTTTCCCTAAATAATTGTGGCCACTGCAAAAAATGTCTGGACATATGTCCAACAGGAGCATTGATTGATGAGTATAAAATTGATGCAAGGAAGTGTATTTCATACCTAACCATAGAATATAAGGGACCATTTCCTCAAAGTATTAGAAAAAAAATAGGTAACAAAATCTATGGTTGCGATGATTGTTTGGCTGTTTGTCCGTGGAATAAATTTTCCAAACCAACAAATAATTCAGATTTTCTTTCATCAAGAAATGAAAAGGAATTAATTTTCTTCTTAAATTTTGATGAAAGAAAATTTAAAAAATACTTCAGAAATTCTCCTATAAAAAGAATAGGGTGGGTGAGTTTTATGAGAAACATAATTATTGCATCAGGAAATAGTGAAAAAAAAAAATTGATTAGGTATTTAAAAGAATTATCAAAAAATAAAAATCCCATTATTAGAGGAGCTTGTATATGGTCTTTATATCAATTGACTAGAAAAAAAGAAAAAAAATTTTTTAAAGATATTAGGAAAAATGAAAGAAATAGTTATGTTTTGTATGAACTAGATATGATTGACAAGTTTTTCTAAACTTTCGAGCATATTATCCATTATACCCTCATCGGAAGAAGAATGTCCTGCCGTATTTACAATAATCAAATTTGATGCTTTCCAATTTTTATGAAGTTTATATGCATTAGATGGTGGACAGATCAAATCGTATCTGCCTTGTACTATGTAACCGGGAATATTTGAAATATTTGAAATTTCATTAATAATTTCATCGTTTTTCATAAAAAAATTATTATTTATATAATGTAATTCCATATAAGGTGAGTTAGGCAAACCATCACGATTAAGTATTTGTTCTTTGCCTTGAAATTTATAAAATTCAGGGTTTATTTGAGATAATATTCTTTCATAGTCATGCCAAACCCAAGAGTGAAGCTTTGAATTTTTCTTGCAAATCTCATTGTAATATGAATTTATTAAATTTTTCTTAGATTTGGATAAAGATACAAAAAATTCATATAAATTTGGAGCAAAAATTTTTGGACCATCAATAAATGCCCACTGAATCTCACTCATTGTCCCTAAAAAAACTGATCTCAACAAAATACCTAAAATATTTTTTGAGTATTTGATCGAATATTTTAGAGCTAAAGTTGCTCCCCAGGAACCACCTACAATTAAAAATTTCTTTAAATTTAAAAAATTTCTTATTTTTTCAATATCATCTACTAAATTATTGGTAGTATTTCCGCTAAGAGATCTGTATGGTGAGCTTTTCCCACACCCTCTTTGATCAAAAATTATAGATTGGAAAACTTCCGGATTAAATAAAGAATGATGTTCACTTCTACAATGCCCGCCAGGACCTCCGTGAATAAAAATTACTGGAATACCATCTTTTTTCCCACTGACCTCTATATAAATTTTATTATCATCCCCAACATCAAGATTATACATTTGAGGAAGCATAATATGTTTAAACAATTTACTTTTCATTTCGAATCATTAAATTAATATTATGGAAAAATTTGAAAATATAAGTGAATTGATATTAGCATTACTATTATGGATAACAAGTAATACAGATTATAAAAATCCAAGTCAGATTCCTAATGTCAAGTTTTTAGAACAAAAAGAACTTTCAACTATTGCTTGTAGAAGAGATTGCGAAATTTTAGCCTACACTCCAATTACTCCAAAATACACAGTATACCTCTCAGCAGAATTAGACCCGATGAAAGATATTTGTCACAGAGGAATTTTACTTCACGAACTTATACATATTGTCCAAGATGATCAGAAAATCTTTGAGGAATACGAACAAAAAACAAAAAAACATTTAAGAGAAATGGACGCTTTAGTTAATCATAACATTTACTTAAGCCAATATGGAAAGAAAATTTTATATAGCAATGGTTTTGCTGCAAAATTTAAAACGAATCAGAAAAATACTCTTTATTGTTGAAGTTTTAATTTAGATGACATTTCATCATATCCCACATAACCAAAAATCACCTCATCATTTATAATGAAAACTGGAGTTCCTTTTAGATTAAGAGCTTTAGCTAACTCAACATCCTTCCTTATTTCATCTTCTAGATACTTTTTCTCTAACTCATTAGCAACTTCTTTGGGAGAAATACCAATCTCTGTCAAAAATTTATTAATTTTTTCATCATCAACCATTCCTTTATGTTCAATTACTAGATTATGAAAACTGTTGAAGAGACTTCGGTCTTTCTTTGCAAGTAAAAGTGAAATTTTGGAGAGTTTAACTGATTGATCAGATAAAATTGGAAAATTTTTGTATATAACTTTTAGTTCAGGATAATTTTTTAAAAGTTCTTTAATATCAATATGAGCTTTCTTACAATAAGTACAATTATAATCAAAAAATTCAATTAAAACCATTTTGCTGGAATCTTTTCCACTAAAAAGACCATTTGATGAGTCAAAAAGATTCTTTTTGTTGAATTCTATATTTTTTTTATTCTTTAATTCCTGATTCTTTTCAATTTTCTTTTCATAATTTTCCAGAGATTTTAGAATAACTTCAGGATTTTTTAGTAAAAAATCTTCAATTTTCCTCTCAATTGTATCAGAGTTCGAATAATTATTTAGAAGTACTAAAACAAAGAAAATTACAAATTTAAAAAAAGTCATAATATTTATTAAAGTTTCACAAAATTAAAAATTATTTTATGTTATTGATATTATTTATTAAACAAATATTTTTAGAATATAAATAATCATACAATTTTAGAATACAATGAAAATCAACCATAGGGAATCATTTAAAGAATTTGCAGAACAGTTTATTTTTTATAAAAATATTGACGAGAATGAATTTTGGGGAGGATTAGATATATTCATTGATCAACTGAGACCATTTGATCCAAAACAAATTAGAAATAAAAATATTATGGAAGTTGGAGTTGGAAATGGTAGGGTTTTAAGACATTTGCTTAAATTTGAACCAAAAAAAATCTTTGCAATTGATCCCGCCGAAAGCATCAAAATTGCTAAAGAAAACAATCCATCAAAAAAAATAGATTTTTTTAATTTAAGAGCTGAGGAAATAAATTTTCAAAAAAAGTTTGATTATGTTTTCTCTTTAGGTGTAATTCATCATATACCTAACTATGAAATTGCATGTAAAAAAATTTATGATTCATTAAAAAAAAAAGGTCAATTTATTGGATGGGTTTATGGAAGTGAAGGCAATGAGCTATACATATTAATTTTCAATAACCTTAGAAGAATCACAATAATTTTGCCAGACAATGTTCTAAGATTAATCTGTCATTTACTAAACTTGATGTGTTACTTGTATATTTTTCTGTGCAAAATCTTTCCACTTCCAATGAGAAATTATATGCTAAAAATATTTAACAAATGTTCATATAAAAAAAGAAATTTAATGATTTTTGACCAGCTTAATCCTTCTTATGCTAAATATTTTAAAAAAGAAGAATTAGAAGAATTAATGCAGAATTCTGGTTTTAAAAAGTTTGAGTTAATTCACAGACATAAATATTCTTGGACAATAATTGCTCAAAAATAGTAAAATCAAAAATCTAATGGTGCGAGCGGTGGGACTTGAACCCACAAGGGTGAAACCACCCGCAGGATTTTAAGTCCTGTCTGTTTACCAATTTCAGCACGCTCGCAATAGTAGTTTTGATTAATATTATAAAGGACTTACAGAGATTCTCAAATTTTACAAAAATAAGAGTGTGTAAGTAGGATGTATAATTAAGTAAATTCATTTTTCCTCTATTTATATTCTTAACCATTTTTGGGAATATATAACAACATTTTCAAAATGTAAATTTGATTATATGAATGTTAAATTAGTTTCTAATTAAAATAAAATTAGAGGAAAAATAATTTGTAAAAAGAATCTAAAAGTAAAAATTTTATACTATACTAATTTATTATTTAAATTATAATTTATTTCGTGAAAAATAATTTCCCTGAGGAACTGGATTCAAAATTTAAAAAAAAATATATTCAGAAAAAAGGCGTTTACATTTCATCTAACATTAATGATTTTGATGAAAAAGCTGTATACAACTTTTCTTTACAATGGGAGAAATTTCAAAAAACCCAATTTGATTCCTACACCAATCAACCAACAACTTTTAATAGACTTTTTAAAAACACAAAATGGAAGGAAAAAGATTTAAAAGGTAAAAAATTTTTAGAGGTTGGTAGTGGTGCTGGGAGGTTTACAGAAATATTAAAAAAAATGGGTTGCAAAGTAAGTTCCGTAGACCTCTCTGATGCAATTTTCGTGAATGCAAAAAACAATAAATCTAAAAACATAAATTTTTACAAAACATCCATATACGACATGCCATTTAAAAAAAAATATTTTGATTATATTTTTTGTTACGGAGTTCTTCAACACCTTCCTGATGGCAATAAAGCATTTGCTGAGTTGTTGAGTTTTTTGAAAAAAAATGGAAGACTCTCAATAGATTGGTATAAAGTCTACTTCTATCCATGGTCATCAGTGACAACAAAATATTTGTATAGACCAATTACTAAAAGAATGAACCCTAACTTGTTGTTTAAATTTCTTGAATGGTTCATTCCAAAATGGTTGCCGGTTGACACCTTTATTAAAAAATTACCTGCCGGAAGAAACCTAGCAGGTTTGATACCGATTTGTTGTTATAATTATTTTTATATGAAAATACCAGAAGATCAAAAAATTCAATGGGCAATAATGAATACATTTGATGCACTTGGAGCAAAATACGATATACCTAAAACTTTTTTTGGAATGAAAAAATTAGTGAAAAGTTTAAAAAAGATCGAATATGAAATTTTTGCTGGTTCAAATGGTTGGGTCCTAAATTTAAAAAGAAAATGAATATTACCCTAAATTCATATAAAAAATGAAAAATTTATTTTAAAACCTTCTTCAAGTTATCATTAATGATTTCTCTAGCTATTTTTTCAGCATTTTGATCAATCCACCTTTCTATTTCTTTTTGAGCAAGTTGATCATAGGAAGAATCTTTAGAAGTTTTAGTTTCTTTTTTTTTTTGAACTATTTTTTTTTCAGAAACTAAACTTTTTACTTTTTCTAAAATTTCTTTATTTTCATCAGTCATAATTCAATCCAGATTCAATTCTTTTATCAACTGCACTAATTAAATTATCAATATTTTTTTTTCCTTTTTCTTTGGAAACAATACTAGCCTTAATTTTAATATCATTTCTTAATTGATTATAAATTTCATTTTTTTTATTAAGAGCAAGATCAGAAATATCTTTTCCAATCGTTTTTACAATTAAATTTGCAACGACTTCTGTTTTTCTAGTATAGACATCTAAATTAATCAATTCTTGTTTATATAACTCTTTCAAGGCAAGTAATTTTTTTTCAGAATCTTCCAAAAAACCTTCAAACTCTTCAAGGTTTTCTTCTTTTAAAGTTATATTTTTTTTTTTTGGAATTTTTTCTTTTTTTGCTAGAAGCAATATTAATAATACAAACAAAAAGACAAAGGGTATAACTTGATAAGAAATGTTTGACATAATTAAAAATTAATTCAATTATATTCTACCATAATATTTAGGTAAGTATTAATGAACAAAGAAAAAAAAATTGAAGATTTATTAACATCCATTAATAATTTGATTATTGAAGCACAAAATGCAAATCTTTCGTTGAATGATGAAAAAGGAATTGATTCATTTGAATCTCATAAAATTATTTCTCCTGAGATCGTTCAAGATAAAAATAAAGAAAAAAAAATGGATAATAAAGATGACTGGAAAAATATTAAATTTAAAAATTACCAAAGTTTCCTGGAATCAAAGACTACTGAAGATACAGATTTTAATGATAAATTAAAGGAAAGTTTAATTGAGAATCTTGAAGAATGGAATAGAAAAAACCTTAAGAGAATTTTTGAAAATGAAATTAGTTTGAAGTCTAAAGAATTAATAGCAGAAAAGTTAAAATAACTTTGGCTTACCATTCTTAGAGTTAAGAAATTCAAAAATTAATTTACTTGCTAAGTTAACTCTTAACCTATCTTCTCCTTTTACGAGAAGTGACACACCAAAGGAGTTTTTTTTGAAATACGGATAACTTCCAATTTCCAAATCTTTGAATTTTTTTTGAACTGACTCTAAATATTCCCCAATTAACCCCTCAGATAAAACTGTAGTTATGTTTTTTTTAAAAAATCTTGGTTGCTTTTGAAATGTTTTTAAAAATTCTATCAACATTATTTCTAATATCCTTGGAACTCCAGGGAAAACAAAGATATTTTCGATAAAAAAACCAGGTGCAATACTAACTGGATTGTCAATGAGTTTTGCTTTTGATGGTAAATACGCCATTTTTAATCTTGCCTTTGTAAATAGATCGTCAGAATAGTGCTTTTCCAAACGTTCTTTAGCTTCTTTGTTTAGAATTAATCTATCATCAAAGGCTTCAGCTATTGATTTAGAGGTTATGTCATCATGAGTTGGACCTATTCCACCAGTTGTAAAAACATAATCAAATTTTGACCTGTAAAAATTTACCTTTTCAATTATCTTTTTTTTATTATCTGGTATTATGCAAATTTCTTCGCATATAATCCCTATTTCATTTAATTGATTACAAATAAAATTTGAATTTTTTTCAAGTGTTTTACCTGAAAGAATTTCATTTCCAATTATAATAATTGCTGATTTTTTTCTTTTTGTTTTCATTTCCTTTACTATCAGTCCATTTTTTTTTACTATACATTATTCTTTTTTTATGACCAAAGATATCAAATTACATAACAAAGGTGATTTTATAGAAATGAGAAAAGCAGGAAAGCTTGCAGCCCAATGTTTGGATTATATTACTGAATATATTCAACCTGGTATTTCTACCTCAGATATAAATGAATTATGTCACAATTTTCAAACCAAAAAAGGAGCCATACCTGCTCCTCTTAATTATAAAGGTTTTCCAAAATCAATTTGCACTTCTGTTAATCATGTGGTTTGTCACGGCATTCCTGGAAAAAAAATACTGAAAGAAGGAGACATCATCAACATTGATGTAACTCCAAGGTTGAATGGGTGGCACGGTGATACAAGTAGAATGTTTTATGTAGGAGATGTAAAATTGAAAGCCAGAAAACTTGTTGAAACAACCTATGAAGCAATGATTAGAGGAATCGAACAAGTCAAACCAGGCAATACAACTGGTGACATTGGAAATGCTATTCAAACATTTGTTGAAAAAAAAAATTTTTCCGTTGTTAGAGATTTTTGTGGCCATGGATTAGGCAAAGATTTTCATTCGCAACCTAGTATACTTCATTTTGGTAATTCTGGAGAAGGCGTTGAACTCATTGAGGGGATGTTTTTCACAATAGAACCAATGATAAATGCTGGTGACTTTAAAATAAAAGTTTTATCAGATGGTTGGACTGCAGTAACATGTGACAAATCTTTATCAGCTCAATTTGAACATACAATCGGTGTAACAAAGAATGGATATGAAATCTTCACATTATCAGAAAAAAAATATCTTTTCCCACCATATTTGAACTAATGATACCAAGATACTCTAGACCAGAAATTTCAAAAGTTTGGGAACAAAATAATAAGTTTCAAATTTGGTTGAAAATAGAAATTTTAATTTGTGAAGCTCTTGCCAAAAATAAAATCATTCCTTTTTCAGCATTAAAAAAAATCAAACAAAAAGCTAATTTCAATGTTGCACGGATTGACCAGATTGAAAAAGATATTAAACACGATGTTATTGCTTTCCTTACTAACTTGTCTGAGTACATTGGAGAAGATTCAAGGTTTATTCACCAAGGAGTAACTTCTTCTGACATACTGGATACAACCCTATCACTTCAACTCAAACAATCCTGTAAAATAATAAAGTCAGAACTTCGAGGACTTATTGATGCAATAAAGATGCTTTCCCTTGAGAATAAAAAAACTGTTTGTATTGGAAGAAGTCACGGTATTTTTGCTGAACCTACTACTTTTGGTTTAAAAATGTTAGGAAAATATTGTGAGTTCAAAAGAAACTACCAAAGATTGGTTGAGGCAGAAAATAATATTTCCGTATGCGCAATCTCTGGAGCAGTAGGTACTTTTGCAAATATTAATCCTGATGTACAAGACTATGTTTCAAAGAAATTAGGGCTCAAGTCAGAAGATGTTTCAACACAAATCATTCCAAGAGACAGATATGCTCATCTTTTTTCAACCATAGGAATAATTGCTTCATCAATTGAAAACCTTTCAATTGAAATTAGGCATTTACAAAGAAGTGAAGTCAGAGAAGTTGAAGAATTTTTTTCAAAAAAACAAAAAGGTTCATCAGCAATGCCACACAAAAGAAATCCAGTATTAACAGAAAACCTAACGGGAATTGCCAGAATTATAAGATCAAACATAATTCCATCACTTGAAAACATTGCACTTTGGCACGAAAGAGACATATCACATTCTTCGGTTGAGAGAATAATTTGTCCTGAATCAATGATTTTGCTTGATTTTGCATTAAATAGGATGACGGAAGTTATTAAAAATTTGGTTGTAAATAAAAAGGAAATGTTAGAAAATTTAAAAAAAACTAATGGTTTATACAATTCACAAAGAGTCTTACTTAATTTAATAAATAAAGGGTTAACAAGAGAGAAAGCTTACGAGATTGTTCAAAGTATAGCAATGGTCTCATGGAAGAAAAAAATAGATTTTAAAATACTCTTAAAAGAAAACAAAGAACTGAAAAAGTTTATAAGTTCCAAGGAAATAGAAAATATTTTTAATATAAATTATCATTTGAAAAATATTGATGGAATTTTTAAAAGAGTATTAGGTAAACAATGAAAAAAAAAGTCTATGAAGGAAAAGCTAAGGTCATATATAAAAGCAATGATCCAAACACACTAATACAATATTTTAAAGACGATGCTACTGCTTTTAATAATAAAAAAAAAGGCATCATTCCTGGCAAAGGTGTTATTAATAATTTTATATCAGAATTATTAATGACTAGACTTTCTGACATTAACATTCCTAATCATTTCATCAAAAGATTAAATATGAGAGAACAGCTTATAAGAAAATTAGAAATTATAAAAATTGAAGTGGTTGTTAGAAATATTGCCACTGGTTCTTTGGTTAAAAGATTAGGAATAGAAGAAGGTAAAATATTACCAAGACCAATTATAGAGTTTTTCTTGAAAAATGATAAATTAAATGACCCTATTATTTCCGAGGAACATATAATTGCTTTTGAATGGGCAACTCATAATGAACTTGAAGAAATAATCTCACTTTCTGCTAGAATTAACGATTTTTTAACTGGTTATTTTTATTCTCAGAAAATAAGATTGGTGGATTTTAAATTAGAGTTTGGAAGATTTTGGGATAATCATGAATGTACAATTATGCTTGCTGATGAAATTAGTCCTGACAATTGTAGATTATGGGACCTTCAAACTAATAAGAAACTTGATAAAGATAGATTTAGGCAAGATTTGGGGGAGGTTGACAAAGCATATAAAGAAGTTGCATACAGACTGGGTGTTTTATCAGAAAAAGAATTTAAAAAGGTTTTGAAAAATGATTTTTAGAGTTTATGTCAATTTCAAGAAAGGCATATTAGATCCAGAGGCTGAAGCAATCAAACAAACAATATCTAATATGGGTCACAAACCCATAAAGAACATTACTAAAGGAAAATATTTTGATATTGAAGTAGACAAAAATAAAGACTATTTCCATGAAATTGAAAAAATTAGTAAGGATCTTTTATCTAACCCTGTAATTGAAGATTTCAAGATCATTAAGAAGTAATAAACTAGTGTCAAAAAAAAAAGATATTTCAATCATAATCTTTCCAGGTTCAAATTGTGATAGAGATCTCATGGTTGCAATTAAAAAAACTATGGGAGTGATGCCTAGATTAGTCTGGCACAAAACCTATCATTTAGAAAAAACTGATATGATTTTTATTCCTGGTGGTTTTTCCTTTGGAGACTATCTAAGAGCGGGAACAATTGCCACAAAGTCTCCAGCGACGAAGGAGGTTGTGAGATTATCAAAAAAAGGAGTCCCGATAATTGGAATATGTAATGGCTTCCAGATACTCACTGAGTGCAAACTACTTGAGGGCGCATTGATAAAAAATGTTGGACAATTATTTAAATGTAAAAAATCTCATTTAAAGGTAATGGATAACAAAAATAATTTTGCAAAAAAACTTAAGTTAAATTCTATTTTAAATTTTCCGATAGCTCACTCTCAAGGAAACTTTTTTATTGATGATAATGGTCTCAAAAAACTTGAAGATAATAATCAAATAGTTTTTAAATATTCATCAGAACTTGGAAAAATTAATGAATCATTTAACCCTAATGGATCTATCAAGAACATAGCAGGGATAATTAACAAAAAAAAAATATCTTGGGATTAATGCCACATCCTGAGAGAGCTGTTGACAAAAACACAAGCAGGGACGGGATTGTTTTTTTTAAAAGTATCAAAGAAATGTTATGAAAAAAAAAAAAATAACTTCTAAATTAGTTAAAGATCACGGATTAACAAATGATGAATACAAATTAATTGTAAAAATTTTAGGTAGAAAACCCAATTTGCTTGAGCTTGGAATTTTTTCAGTTATGTGGAGTGAACATTGTTCATACAAATCTACAAAAAAGTGGTTAAAGACTCTCCCAACAAAAGGAGAAAGAGTTATATGTGGTCCTGGAGAAAATGCAGGAATCATAGATATTGGAGATGATGATGCAATAGTTTTTAAAATGGAAAGTCATAATCACCCTTCATTTATTGAACCTTATCAAGGCGCAGCAACTGGCGTGGGAGGAATAATGAGGGATGTTTTCACAATGGGAGCTAGACCTATTGCCAACCTCAATTCTTTGAGATTTGGTGATCCATTAAATAAAAAAACCAAAAATCTTCTTCGTGGTGTAGTCAAAGGAATTGGTGACTATGGCAATTGTGTTGGAATTCCAACAGTTGGAGGAGAGTGTTTCTTTAATAACAGCTATAATAAAAATATTCTAGTCAATGCTATGTGCGTTGGCTTAGTTAATAAAAAAAAGATTTTTTACTCAATTGCTAAAGGTATAGATAACCCAATTATTTATGTAGGTTCTAAAACAGGAAGAGATGGAATCCATGGTGCAACAATGGCTTCTTCAGAATTCGATAAAAATTCCTCTAATCAAAGACCTCAAGTTCAAGTTGGAGACCCATTCATTGAAAAACTATTATTAGAATCTTGCCTTGAACTTATGAAAAATGATTCAATAATTGCAATTCAGGATATGGGTGCAGCGGGTTTAACCTCTTCCTCTTTTGAAATGGCATCAAAAGGCGATTGTGGCGTAAAATTATTTCTTGATAAAGTGCCTTGTAGAGAAAAGAAAATGATTCCTTATGAGATAATGTTGTCAGAAACTCAGGAAAGAATGTTAATGATAATAAAGCCTAGCAGAAGAAAAGAAACTTTTAACATCTTTAAAAAATGGGGATTGGATGCAGTGGAAATTGGCAAGATAACAAATACAGGAAAAATGGAATTGTTTTTTAAAAAAAAACAAGTTGCTTGCCTACCAATAAAACCACTTGCAGATCTAGCACCCGAATATAATCGTCCATCCTTAAAAAAAAAAAAAAAGCCTAGAATCAAATTTAACCTTAAAATTAATCCAAGAGAATCTTTAATCAAAATATTATCAAGCCCTAATCATTCATCTAAAGAATGGATATACAACCAGTATGATAGTTCGGTAATGTGCGACACCATCCACTCATCAGAAGAATCAGATGCAGCTGTGGTTAGAATACATAACAGTGATAAGGCAATTAGTATCTCATGCGATTGCAATCCTATTTTTTGTGAATCTGATCCAAAACTCGGAGCAGAAATTTCAGTTGCTGAATCATGGAGAAATTTGATTGCTTCAGGTGCTGATCCCATTGCAATAACTGACAATTTAAATTTTGGAAATCCAGAAAAAAAAGAAGTTATGTATGAAATTAAAGAAGCAATAAAAGGTATAAAAAACGCTTGCACAAAACTTAACTACCCAGTTGTATCGGGAAATGTTTCTCTATATAACGAAACTAATAAAACTTCAATCCTTCCCACTCCAGTTATTGGTGGAGTTGGTTTAATAGAAAAAACTGCGTATACCAAAAGTCTAAAAATGCAAAAAGGAGGAAAAATTTTTGTGTTGGGTAAAACAATAGGTCACCTTGAACTTTCGGTCCTTCATCAAATTCACGATTTTGTAAATGGTAATCCACCAAAATTAAATTTTAATGATGAATTGAAAAACGGAAATTTTTTAAAGAAACTTATTAGAAATACAGACATAATAATTGGATGTCATGATATTTCCGAAGGAGGGATTTCTTTGGCAATATCTGAATTATGTATCCAAAATAAAATGGGTGTTGAAATAACAATCCCCAAAAAACATAAAAACTCAATAAGATGGTTGTTTGGTGAAGATCAATCTAGATATATTGTTATAGTAAATAACGAAAAAAAATTGGAAAAAGTTGCAAAAAAAGATAATATATTAATTGAAAAGATTGGCGAAGTTAAAGGCAATTCATTGAATTTTAAAAATTTATTTCAAATTCCTATTGATGAACTTATAAAAATAAATAGTAGCTGGTTCTATAATTTTCTAGAAAAATGACATTATCATCAAAACAAATTACTGAAATGATTAAAAAAAAAATTCCTGATGCAGAGATTGAGATTGAAGATTTAAAAGGAGATAGCAATCATTATCACGCAAGAATAAGTTCTAAAGAATTTAGAGGATTGTCTAAGGTTGAACAGCACAAAATAATATATAGTGCTTTAGGAAAACATATGGGTTCAACACTCCACGCATTGATGCTAACCACTAAAGAACTATAACAAGGAGAATAATATGAAAGAAACTTCTGAAAAAATCACTAAACTTATTGAAAGTAACGATGTTGTTTTATTTATGAAAGGTACACCTGATTTTCCTCAATGCGGTTTTTCTGCCAATGTTGTTGGGATATTAAATTACTTCGGAATTAAATTTTCTAGTTTCAACGTTTTAGACGATAATGAAATTAGAGAAGGCATTAAAACATACTCAAATTGGCCAACAATTCCTCAAATATATATCAGGAAAGAATTTATAGGTGGATGTGATATTTTGAGAGAACTTGCAGAAAATGGTGAGATTGAAGATGTGCTAAAAAAACACAAAATAAATTATGAGATTAAAAATTAGTTTTTAATTTAATCTTTCTCAGATTTTATTGCAGAAACATATGGATAAATTGCATTAAGAAGAGAAATAAGCAAACCTATTCTTCCTTCTTTATACCCCTTCCTTGAAAGAAAGCTTTTAAGGAACCTCGAGAATATTTTTCTAATTGAAAAATATTTTCCTATTCTCGGATTTTTCTTTAGTTCATTAGACCGTAAAGATGTATTTCTATTAAATCTTTGCAAAAGATTTGAAATATCTTTGGACATATTATGAATCAAATGTTCTCTAAACTCGGGGCCTTTATTTCCTTTTAGTTGATAACTTGGATGTACAAGTCCACTCAACCATTTTTTATAATTTTTTCTAAATAAACAAAATTTTCCATCTGGTGCCAAACAAGCCATCCAACCATATCTTACGGATTTTTTTCCAATATAATTTATTAATGGAATAAAAAAATAATCAAAATTATTAGAATCAATTTTACTGTAAATTTCTCTTGATAATTTCAAATTTACAATTTCATCAGCATCAATTTCAAGTATCCAGATAGAAGAACATTTTTTAATACCAAAATTCCTCCTTTCACCCTCACAAAGCCAAGATCCAGAAAAAATATTTTTAGTATATTTTTTACATATTTTTTTGGTGTTGTCTGTTGATCGATCGAGAACAACAACTATTTCACTAGCAAAACTCAGAGATTTGAGTGTGCTTTCAATTTTATCATCTTCATTCCTAGCAATTATTAAAGCCGACAAACTCATTATTTAAATTATAAAATAAATAGACACTGTAAAATATATAATATTTAAAAAAAAATTTTAATAGTAGAAATTATCTAGAATAATACTCTATCACTAAATTTGGTTCCATAATGACTGGATATGGAACTTCATCAGGCTTAGGGCCTTTTACAAAAGTACCTTTCATTTTATCATAGTCTACTGACAAATATTCTGGTGTATCTCTTTCTGTAGAACTTATAGCCTCTAAAACAATTGGAATTTCCTTACTTTTTTTTCTTACTTCAATCACATCTCCATCTTTCATACTAAACGACGGAATTGTCACTTTTTGTCCATTAACTAATATATGTCCATGACTAACGAATTGTCTGGCAGCAAATATAGTTGTAACAAATTTCATTCTATAAACAGTTGCGTCAAGTCTTCTCTCCAAAAGCTCTATTAAATTCTCACTAGTATTACCTTTTAATTTTGAAGCTTTAAAAAAGGTATTTCTAAATTGTTTTTCTGTGATATAGCCATAATGACATTTCAATTTTTGCTTTGCCATTAATTGACTTCCAAAGTCTGAAGGTTTTTTTCTTTTATTTTGACCATTTAAACCAGGTGGATAATCTCTTCTATTAAATGGACTTTTAGGCCTTCCCCAGAGATTACACCTAAGCTTCCTGTCAATTTTATATTTCGCTTTCAGAATTCTAGTCATATTTAACAGCAATATACTTTCATTTTTTTTTATGTCAATTCCAATTAATTAAATGATTATTTAGATAGTTTTCTTAGCATTGCTAATAATGTTTTTATTTCAGTTGATGTTAAACTTATTTTTCCAAATATATTTTTTATTTTTTGAAGAGTTATTTTTTTTCTCTCTTTTACCAAAAAAAAACCAGACTTCTCAAGTTTTTCCTCTAATATTTCATAAAAAGTTATTAATTCACTCTTTTTTGCAAGATCATCATCAATTTTTGTTATTTTTTTATATTTTAAATCACTATTTAATTTTTCAAAAATCTTTTGACAGATAATTACAACGGCATGAGACAAATTTAAAGATGAAAAAGCTGGGTTTGATTTTATTCTGATGAAATAATCACATAAAGAAAGATGTTCATTATCTAATCCATTGTTTTCAGGCCCAAAAACTACTCCTATTTTTTTTTTTGTTTTTATAAATTTTGCAAGTTCAGAAATAGTTATCTCTTTTTTTTTAATTGATCTTAATCTATTTGTTGCTGCAACAACATATTGGAAATCTCTTACTGAATCTTCAAAACGATTATATTTTTTAATGTTTTTAATTATTTCATCTGCACCTGCTGATACAGGAATAATTTTCTCATTTCCTAAACTAAATTTAGGATTAACTATTCTTATTTTTTCAAAATTAAAATTCAACATTGATCTTGCTACAGCCCCTAAATTCTCTGGTAGTTGTGTATTAACAAGAACAACCTCAAAAAAATTTTTTTTAATTATCATTAATTTTTTGATTTAAGCAGATGATAGGTAATGCTATCGTGTAATGCTATATATGAAGCATCAACAACATTATAAGAAACACCAATTGTTGACCAGACCTGTTTATTATTTGAAGATTCAATTCTAACTCTTACTAAAGCCCTCGTACCATCTTGCGGAGTCAAAATTCTAACTTTATAATCTATCAAATTCAGTCCTTTAAGTTTTGGGTAGTATTTCGTCAAAGCTTTCCTCAGTGCATTATCCAAAGCATGAATAGGTCCGTTTCCGTCAGATTCACTGTTAAAGCTTTTTTTTCCAACAGAAATTTTTACTTTTGCTTTTGAAAATGGATGAAATTCTTGGCCAGATTCTTTTGTCTTTTCATCTGATACTTTAAAACTTTCAAGACTATAGAATTCTCTAAATTTTTGGAATTTTCTTTTTGCCAGTAATTCAAAACTCGCCTCAGCACCGTCATAAGCATAGCCAAGAAATTCTTGCTTTTTTACAAGATCTAGAAACTCAATAATTTTTTTCTCTTTTCCATCAATTTTAATTTTTAATTTCTTTAGTTTATTAATTACATTACTTTTGCCAGATTGATTTGACACAACCAAGAACCTCTCATTTCCAACGCTAGACGGATCTATATGTTCATAACATTTAGGATCTTTTTCAACTGCAGAAATATGAAGCCCTCCCTTGTGAGCAAATGCAGAACTTCCAACAAATGGAAGATTTCTCAAAGGTTGCCTATTTAAAGTTTCATCTATAAATCTGCTTACACTTGTAAGTTTATTAATTTTTTTCTTTAGTTTACATTTATAGCCCATTTTTAGAACCAAATTAGCTACTACATTGACTAAATTGGCATTTCCACACCTTTCTCCTAAACCATTAAATGTACCTTGAATTTGCTTTACTCCATTTCTTACAGATTCTAGTGAATTATATGTGGCATTATCAGCGTCATTGTGGAAATGAACTCCTAGATTTTGTTCTGGAATAATCTTCTTCACCTCTCCAAGTATATATTCAAGCTCAAATGGAAGAGTTCCACCATTAGTATCACAAAGAATTATCCAATTTGCTCCAGATTCATAGGCCCTTTTTATGGATTCGAGTGAATATTTTCGATTTTCTTTAAATCCATCAAAAAAATGCTCTGCATCAAACATCACATCATCTAACCTCTTTGCAGCATAATCAATAGAATCGCTAATCATATCTAAATTTTCTGAAAGAGAAACTTTAAGAGCTTTTCTCACATGAAAATCCCAAGATTTACCAACCAAGCAGACTTTTGAAACTCCAGAGTTTAAAACTGCATTCAGTCCTGGATCATTACTAGAGCTTTTTCCTTTTTTCCGCATCATACCAAAAGCAACTAATTTTGAGAGATTTGAATCACCCATTGTTTTAAAGAATTTATCATCAGTGGGGTTTGCTCCTGGCCATCCACCTTCGATATAGTCTACTCCTATCTCTGAGAGAGCATCAAAAATCTTAATTTTATCATCTAATGAAAAATTAATCCCTTTTGTTTGAGCACCATCACGAAGCGTAGAATCATAAATTTTAATTTCTTTTTTTTTCACAATTATTACGAATCCTTTTTAAGATTTCATCCCTAGAAAATAATGTTAATAATTCATTCATACTTGGTCCATAACTTTTTCCAGTTAATAACATTCTCAATGTCACAAATAATTCTTTGGGTTTTAAATCAACCTTTTGCAAAATTAATTTAGTCCAAATACTCCATGCATTTGAATCAATTCTTTCAGGCAAACTTTTTTCAATTAGACCAAACAAATTCTCTCCAATCTTAACTTTATTTTTTTTTGAAAGATTACCTTTTAAAATTTTTTCCCATTCTTCAATTTCATCAAAATCATCTACATTTAATCTTATAATCTTCCAAAATTTTTCATCAATCTTAATTTCGGTGATTTCCTGTAAATCATTAAATGAAAGACTTTTTATATATTTAGAATTTAATCTATTTAAATCTTCATCATTAAACAAAACTGAATTTTTAGAGAAAGAGTTAACATTAAAATTACCAATTAATTTCTCTAAAACTTCAATATCATCAATTGATGAACTCGAACCAATTTTTTGAAGATAATTTATGAGTATTAAAGGAATAATTTTTTTATTTCTTAATTCTCTTAATGAAAAAGAATTAAATCTTTTAGACAAACCGCCGCCTAACTTTGATCGCATTAAAGGGAAGTGGGCAAAACTTGGAATGGATGAACCTAGACATTTAAATAATTTAATTTGAGCAGCAGTATTAGTTATGTGATCATCGCCTCTCAATATGTTTGTTACATTAAACTCAGCATCATCAACTACCGATGTGATTGTAAAGAGTGGCATTTCATCTGATCTAAATAGGACAGGATCAGAAATAGACAATTTTTCAAATTTTATTTTTCCGTGGATTTCATCTTCCCACTCTATTGGATCATCATCTAACTTTAGCCTCCAATGTGGTTTTTTCCCTGAACTTATTAATGATGAAAATTCAGATTTAGAAATTTTTAGTGCTTCTCTATCATAAATTGGTGGTTTTCCTAGTTTAAGCTGAACTTTTCTTTTTAATGAAAGTTCATTGGCGGTCTCAAAGCACGGATAAATTAAATTTTTCTTTTTTAGAAAATTAAAAGTATCTTTATATACATTTAATCTATCTGACTGTTTAATGATTTTTTCATATTTAATTCCTAACCAAGATAAATCTTCTAAAATTGCATCCGTAAATTTTTTCTTTGATCGTTCTTGATCGGTATCATCAATTCTGAGAAAAAATTTTTTTTTTTTTTTTGTGCATATAAATAATTAAGAACAGCAACTCTTGCATTTCCAATATGCAAAAAACCTGTGGGGCTTGGAGCAAATCTCAACATTTTAGATAACAAATTTATTGGTTAGAGGGAATCTTCTATCCTTATCAAAAGACATTTCTGAAATCTTTGGTCCAATTGCACTTTGATATCTCTTATATTCAGATTTTTTAACCATCTTCCAGACTTTTTTAATTATTCTTTTGTTAAAGCCTGACTTTATAACTGAGGAAAGGTCTGATCTTTTATCAATTATAAGCTCAAGAATCTTATCTAATATATCATAATTTGGTAGAGTATCCGAGTCTTTTTGATTAGGTTTGAGTTCAGCTGTAGGTTCCTTAATAATAATATTATTCGGAATAGTATTTATTTTTTTAACTCTATATTCCTCAGCTATGTTTTTATTTCTCCATTCTGTTAATTTAATTACTTGGGACTTATAAAGATCCTTAATTAATGAAAACCCTCCGCACATATCACCATATAAAGTTGAATAACCTACAGCTAATTCTGATTTATTTCCTGTAGTTATCAATAATGAATTAAACTTATTGGATATAGCCATAAGAATAAGGCCTCTAATTCTAGATTGAATGTTTTCTTCAGTTATATCTGCAGAAAGTCCCTTGAATAAAAAACTAAGTTGATTTGAAATTTCTTTTCTCATTGATTCAATTGAAATATCCTGAATGTCAACTTCTAGGTTTTTTGCTAACTCATAGGCATCCTTTCTACTTTCCAATGAAGTATATGTAGAAGGAAGAAAAAAAGAGTTAACGTTTTGGCTTCCTAAAGCATCAGAAGCTATCATTAAACATAATGCTGAATCGATACCTCCTGAAATTCCTATAATTGCCTTTCTAAATTCATTCTTTTTCATATAATTTTTCAAACTAAAAACTAAAGCACTATATAGATTCCTAATTTCATCAATTTTTTTTTCTTTAGGTTTTGAATTTCTAATTTCTTTTTCGCTTACTATAAATTCTGAATCACAAAAAAATTTTTCTTGAAGAATTATTTCCCCCTTTCTATTCATAACAAATGAACCTCCATCAAATATTAGGTCATCTTGGGATCCTACTAAATTTAAATAAATAAGGTTAGAATTATAATTTTTTACATTTTTTTTTGCTATTTTCTTTCTTATTTTAAATTTATTCAATTCAAAAGGTGATGCATTCAAAGAAATTACATAGTCAAACTTTCTTTTATTATTTAACATATATTCATCCGACCACATTTCTTCACAGATCAAGAATTTTATTTTAAATTTCTTAAAAATGAAAAAATCTTTGTCTATACCTTTGGATTTAAAATATCGTTTTTCGTCAAATACACCATAATTTGGAAGGATTGACTTATTTTTTTTAAAAACAGTAGTTCCATTTTTAAATAAAAACAAAGAATTGTATAATTCTCCTTTTTCAGTATTAGGAATGTTAAGGACAAAAATAGTTTTTTTATTTTTGGATAGAGAAATTAGTTTTCTTTTATATAAATTTGTCTTTTCTATAAAATCTTTTCGTAAAAGTAAATCTTGTGGTGGGTATCCAGTAAGTGACAATTCAGAGGTTAAAAAAAAATCACATTTTTCTTTACAAGCTTTCTCATACGAGTTTTTAAGAATTACAAAATTTTTTTCAATATCGCCAACAGTTGTATTTTTTTGTAACAGAAAAAATTTTATTTTAAATCTCCCTATGTTTTATTTAAAATTTTTCAAATAGGAAGCAATCAAAAAAGAAAGTTCAATGGATTGAGAAGCATTCAACCTTGGATCACAATGTGTATGATACCTGCTGCTTAAGTCCTTATCCGATATTTTTTGAAGACCTCCAATACATTCCGTAACATTCTGGCCTGTCATTTCCAAATGTATCCCTCCTGCATACGTTCCCATTTTTTTATGTATCTTGAAAAATGACTTTACCTCATTAAGAACATTGCGAAAATTTCTTGTTTTATAACCACTTTTAGATTTCTCGGTGTTAGCATGCATAGGATCGCAAGACCAAACTACATTAAGTTTCTTATTTTCTACTTTAGTGATTATGGAAGGTAATAATTTTTCAATCGCATTGGAACCCATTCTAACTATTAACACAATCTTGCCTTTTTCTTTTGACGGATTGATTATATTGATAACTTTTATTAATTCATCTGCATCAGCGGTAGGTCCTACTTTTATCCCAATGGGATTGCTTAGCCCTTTACAAAATTCTATGTGTGCTCCGTTTAATTTTCTTGTTCTATCACCAATCCAGACCATATGAGCAGAAACATTATACCAAAAACCCGTTGTGCTATCTATTCTGGTGAAAGCCGACTCATATGGTAAAAGTAAAGCCTCGTGAGAAATAAAGAAATTTGTTTCAGATAATTGTCGAACATTTTCATTATTAATACCACAAGCATCCATAAAGTTTAAGCATTCTGAAATTCTATTAGCTAAAACTTTGAAATCTGAACCTTGTTTTGATTTTTTTACAAAATCTAAATTCCAATTTTGTATCGTTGAAAGATCTGCATACCCTCCATAAGCAAAAGCTCTTAAAAGATTTTGCGTTGAAGCAGCTTGATTATATGCCTGAATCATTCTATTTGGATCAGGAATGCGACATTCTTTTTTAAATTCAATGGCATTGATCATATCTCCCAAATAACTTGGAAGTTTTATTCCATTCTTTTCTTCAACTGGAGATGACCTTGGTTTTGCAAACTGACCTGCTAATCTTCCAACTTTAACAACTGGAACACCCGATGCAAATGATAAAATTACTGCCATTTGCATAATTACTCTGAAAGTATCCCTTATGTAATTAGGGTGAAATTCAGCAAAACTCTCTGCACAGTCTCCTGCCTGAAGCAAAAAACCTTTTCCTTCGGAACAATTTGCTAATTCTTTTTTCAAGTCTCTTACTTCACCAGCAAAAACGAGTGGAGGGAGTTTTTTCATCCTATTAATAACTTTATTAAACTCAACTTTGTTTTGGTAACTAGGTTGGTGCAAGGCAACTTTTTTTTGCCAACTATATGGATTCCATTTTTCTTTCATAGTTTCTAGATTACTTATAATAATTCTAGATTAAATTACAAATTTTAAATTACTTACTTCTATTTTTTTAAAGTTACTATTTCTTCTGCACTTGTGGGGTGAATTCCTATTGTTTTGTCGATATCATTTTTTGTAAGACCATTTACGATTGCGGACGCAAAACCTTGGATAATTTCTCCAGCGTTTTCACCAATATAGTGCAAACCCAAAATTTTTCCATTTTTTGAGTTAATTATCATTTTAACAAATACTTTATCTTTTAATTTTGATAAGGAAAATCTAAGTGGCCTAAATTCTGAATTAAAAACTTTCACACTTTTTACTTTTTTTCTAGCAAATTGTTCAGTCATACCAACGCAAGCAAAATTTGGGTTTGTGAATACTGCAGTTGGAATATTTTGATAGTTGAATTTTATTTTTTTTTTGCTAATTAAATTATGAACTAGATTCATTGCTTCAGCAATAGCTACTGGAGTCAATTGAATTCTATCTATCACATCTCCAATTGCATAAATATTTTTTTGAGATGTTCTAAAAAAATCATCAACGACAATTGCAGAATTTTCATCAACTTTAACATTGATATTTTCTAATCCTATTTTTTCTAAATTTGGTTGTCTTCCAACTGCTTCAAGAACCATATCATATTCTATCAATTTTTTATTTTCATAATGTACAGAAAATTTTTTTCCTTTCTTAGATACTTCTGTAGGAAATTTTCCTAATTCAAATCTGACACCTTTGATTTTCATTTGGTCCATTAATTTTTTAATCATTTCATCATCAAATCCTTTTAAAATTCTGTCACTTCTTATATTTATAGTTGTATCAACTCCAAGACCGTTAAAAATAGAAGCAAACTCAAGAGCAATGTATCCACCACCCAAAATTAATAAATTTTTTGGTAATTTCTCTATATCAAAAATGTCATCAGATGTTTTAATACTATCTGATCCTGAAAAACTTAGTCTCTTTGGTTTCGTTCCTACTGCAATGAGAAAGTTCTTGGAAAAAATCTTTTGTTTTCCCACAATCAATGAGTTTTTATCCAGAAAAGATGCATAGTTTTTAAAAATTTTGACACCAGAATTTTTAAGGAGAGTTTGATAAATTTCATTTAATCTTAAAAGTTCTTTTTTTTTATTTTTAACAAGCTCACTCCAAGAAAATTTAATTTTTGAGGTTGACCAGCCAAAGGATTTCATCAAATCAAAATCATCAGAAAAGTGTGAAGAAAATGAATAGAGTTTTTTTGGAACACAACCTCTATTTACACATGTACCCCCTAGATCCCAACCTTCAGCCATTCCAACCTTCAATCCCCTAGCAGAGGCAACTCTAGCAGCTCTAACCCCTCCGGAACCAGCACCAATAACAAATAAGTCAAAGAAATTCTTGCTCATAAATTAGTTATATACATAATATTTTAAAAAAAAAGGGGTGAAATCACCCCTTTTTTGCAGTTAATGGAAAGCAAGCTTGCAATAGTCCTAACGACGCAAATAAAAAATTATTTAAGTTATTTAGGAAATCTGACTATAGAACTTTCCAAGAATCTCCAAAAACTCATCTTTTTCTATTTCTTTTTTCTTAGTTTTAACAATTGATTTATCCATAACGAATGCACCAAGGTAATCAAGTTGCAATCTAAAACCTTCAATAAAATTCAAACCATTACCTCCAGATGATGTACATATAAGCGAATGCTTATCTTTAAAACCATCCTTCCAATCCTCAGTTGCCCTACTTATCCAAGCAATTGTATTTGTAAGAATTGGAGAAATGCCACCATTGTATTCAGGACTACACCAAATCAATGCATCTGAAGAAACTAAAAGTTCTTTTACTTTACTTATGTCATCTGGAAATGAATTCGAACTTTTGAAAGTTTCTTCAAGTCCTGGTGTATAAAGTGGGAGATCAAACTCCTCCAATGAAATGACTGAGCATAATATATCTTTTTTTTTGTCAAAAAACTCTTTTATGTCATTTGACAACTCATAGTTCGAATTTTTTGTTGAGGAAACAATTAATAAGTTTTTCATTTGGATGATATTAAATTTAGTTTAAATCTATTGCAAATCTTTTTAATATTTGCATTTCTACCTTTTTCAATACCTCTTTATTAGTCGCCTCTAGGATTATTTTTGGAGCACAGTTATTTTCATAAGCCTCAACCCACCTATCCAAACAAAGACACCACCTATCCCCTTCAACCAAACCAGGAAATGAAAACTCTTCTCTTGGTGTAATTAGATCATTACCTTTTTTAAGTGAAAACTTAAGAAAATTATCAGTAACAACTGCACAAATAATATGTTTTCCTGAATCATTTAATGTTCCACTGCAACATCCATCTCTAAAATATCCAGTTACAGGATTAATGGAACATTTTTGTAATTCGTTACCAAAAACATTTAATTGTTTTTTAGTCTTCATTTCAATTTCACAATTAATTTTTTATGAATACCAATGCTTTTCACTAGAAAAAAATTACCATATTCTGTAAAACCATTCTTTTTATAAAAACCTATTGCATTTTTTCTAGAATTACACCACAAAATATTGTTTTTTCTTAAAAAATTCTTTTTAACATAATTAATCAATTTTGAACCATATCCTTTTTTGGAAAACTTTCTATCAGTAAACATTCCTCTTATTTGAAATGAGCAAGGATCATTCTTATGAATCTTATTTTTTATTAAAGTTAATCCTGAAATTAATTTTCTATCTAAAAATAAACCAATATGAATTGTTGACTTTTCATCATCTTCCTTATATCTCGAAAAAGTAGTGGGGAAATTTCTGTATAGTTCTTGGATTCTTTTTTTTCTAATAACACTAAGGGAAATCTCTTTTATATTAGTTTCGCAGGATACTTCCACTGGGTCAAAACCACTTCCTCCAAATGGATGACATTTAATTATTCTAATTATTGTCAATTTTATTCCTTTAAAGAAGCCATAAGTCTCAAATGCCTGGATGGAGTAGTTGGAACAACTTGGAACATACCTGCAACTTGAGACCGTTAATGGAGAAATTAAGTTTTGATAAATTCTTATTGATAAAATCATTATCCAACTTAGTGGGTTCTTAATCATTTTTTTTCCAATTTGTACCATCTATGGTATCTTCAATTTCAACATTAAGTTTTTTTAACTTGTCTCTAATATTATCTGCTTTTTCAAAATTCTTATTCTCCCGGGCATTTTGTCTCTCCTTAATCATTTGCAAAATTTTATTTTCAAGATTTTTGTCAACACTAGATTGTTTTTCCTCTAGATTTTGCAAATTGATTCCAAGAACTCCCAAACTTTTAATAATCGATGTCAATATATTCTTCTTTTCTTCCAAATTAACTTTTCTTATAATTTCAAACCATTGATTTAATTTTGCCAACGCCTTTGGAGTATTTAAATCGTCATAAAGTGCTAATAAGAAATCATTAAAATATTTTTCATCATTATAATTTTGTGTAATTTCTTCAGGTCTATGACTATCAATAAGTCTTTTAAACCTTAACAAAGTTTTTTTAGATTGTTTAAGAATTTCTTCCGACCAATCTAATGGTTGTCTGTAATGAGAAGTTAATAAACTAAATCTTATAACCGAACCATCAAATTTTTCTAAGATTTTATTAACCAATTTGATGTTTCCAATTGATTTTGACATTTTTTCTCCACTCACAGTAACAAACCCATTATGAAACCAATAATTGCAAAATGAACTTGGTTTAGAGTTAGGGGCAACTGATGAACATGATTGAGCAATTTCATTTTCGTGATGGGGAAAAGTTAAGTCAACACCTCCACAATGAATATCAAATGGCATTCCCAAACATTTTTTTGACATCGCACTACATTCAATATGCCAACCTGGTCTTCCTTTCCCCCAAGGCGAGTCCCAAAAAGGTTCATCGTCTTTGCTAGGTTTCCAAAGAATAAAATCTTCGGGATTTTTCTTATAATTTGCCACCTCAACTCTACTACCGGCAATCTGTTGATCTTTAGTTCTTCTAGAAAGACAACCATAAAATTTATATTTTTGTACATCAAATATTACGTTTTTTTTAGAAACATAAGCACAACCATTTTTTATAAGATTTTTAATCATTTCAATCATTTCACTTATGTGATCTGTTGCCTTTGGTTGTTGATGAGGTTTCCTCACGCCCAGATTATTCATATCTTCATTATAAATTTTTTGGAATTCAGCTGTGATTTCATTAATTGGTTTTTCCGAAGATCTTGCTGCTTCAATAATTTTATCATCTACATCAGTAATATTTGATACAAACCTTACTCTTTTAAAACTAGTCTCCAGAACCCTAACTAATAGGTCTGTCACAACGGCCATTCTAGCATTTCCAATATGTGCATAATCGTATACTGTAGGGCCACAGGCATATATTCTTACATCATTCTTATCAATAGGAATGAATTTTCTTTTTTTTCGTGAAAGACTATCAAATAGTAATATTTGCATAATTTATTAAAAAATTATTTTTTTTGTTTTTTTATTAATTCTCTAAATTTATCATCAACTAAAAAAAAATAACCATTTTCTTCGTGAATTGATGAACCAGAGGAATGGAATTCATTTATGTGTTCTGAAAATTTTTCTATATCACGAATTTCATAATCGTTATCATTCAAGTCTTTGATCTTTAATTTTTTTTTAGACATTTTTTTTAAAAATATATCTAAATCTTGAACTCTTTCCATCTTTATTAGAATTATTTTCTCCCATATCTAAAACCGATAAAAGTTCGTATCCTTGACTTCCGTAATTATCATTCAAATTCAATTCTACTTCTGAATTGTTATGATGCTCAATATTTACATAATCAAGAATTTTATAAATAAATTTTGAAGACATTCTTGCTCCTTTCATAAAATTAATATCTAATCTCGCATACTATTTTTGCTCAATATTTTTACATTTTCCAAACAATGAATGTAGTGTTTTTTTTTCATATCCTTGATTTTTTTTTTTAGAATCTGGAAATTCAAAAACTGAAGAAAAAGAAAAGTTACCTTTATAATCCAGACTAAATAAATCTTTTTTTTTTTTTTGTTCAATACATTCAAAATTATTCTCCTCTATATTATTACTATTCAAATTAAATCTCCAAGAGCAATGGAAAACCAATGGGTATCCAGATGATTTTAATAAAATCAATTCAAGAAAATGAACATTTTTAATGTTACTTAGATTTGTTTTCTTTTTTTTTTCAAATATTTGCTCATCAACAATTTCAGATCTTTTGCGAGATAATTTTATTTTAAATTCATCAAATCCTAAAAATTTAATTATTTCTTCATAATCTTTACCAATAAATTCAAAACCACTTTGCTTATATGTAATGCAATTCTTCAATTCTTTGGCATAACTAATGTTTTGAATTAAAAAATTCAATAATAAAAATATAAAAATTCTTAACATTTTTTTTATTTTACTTTAATTATTTTAAAATGTTTATTATTTAAAATAGATATGTAAAATAATCTTATGAAAAGATTATTCATTTTTACTTTCCTGATCATACTATCACCAAATTTTAGTCATAGTGCATGGTTTAAGGTTTTTGCAATAAATTCCGGAGACTTATATATCGATACAGATTCAATAGTAAGAGACCAAAATACGATCTATTTTAATCAATTAGTTAACTACAAGAAAAAACAATCTAATGGCATGCTATCATTTAAAGTTTTCTCAGAAGTTAATTGTTTAAACCTAAAAATTAGAGATTTAGATTACGCCACTTATGATAAAAATATGGGAAACGGCGAAAATTTTTACAAAGGCAAGCCAAAGAAAAAATGGAAAAGCCCAAAGGAGGGTACAAGCATACATTTCTTAAACAAAGTACTTTGTGATAGAATTTCCAAATAAGAAAATCAAAAAAGTTATTTTTTTATATAAACAATTTAAACTTCTTCATCTTTGGGACTAATATTTTCTCCTTTATCCCAATCAAATTTTTTAATATTTTTTTCAAACTCTTCAAATGATTGAATGATTGAATCTATTGCATCCATAAAAAAACCAAAAAACTGAAAAACAGGAATGGCAATTGACATAAGAAAGTATAAAAAAATAAAAAGAAAGAATATTAAAAAAATTCTTAAAAAATTTTTTCCAAACCAATTTATTACTAAAAATAGATTTTTCAATATATGATTCCTTTTAAATAAATAATGAATAAAGTAACCAATTGTACATATTACATTTATAAAATATTTTTTATTGTTTATAATCATTATAGATAATGGAGGTTAAAATGACAAAAACAGAAAAAAATGCATCAGCCATTGAAATAAACAAGAAAAGAATTTCCCAAATTCAATCTGATGTCAAAACTAATGAAGCATTAATTTTTCAATCACGCTCAATGATTGAAGAAAATAGACTATTAATTTTAAGTAATTACACTGCAGCTTTCCTTGGAAACAGGCAGCTAGCAAAGAATAACACCGAACAAATTTTTGAGAATAGAGATTTAATTCTAACTAAAAAAAAGTTAAAGAGTGATGTAGAAAAGAATTTCATCAATGCGCAAAGGAATAAAGCTTCACTTGATCATCTTGATCATAATTCAAAAATCAATTCTAAAGTATTGGAAATTAGCAAAGAAATGTCAAAAATTAATATGAATTTGATTAGTATTAACCGAAAAATTATGACTCTAAATCAAGAAATTGTTGATTTTAATAGTCAACAAATTGAGATAAACAAACAACTAATAGATAAGAAATTTGATGCCTCAAAAGCTACTCCAAAAGAAAATTCAAAGTTAATAAAAGATAATGAAAAAAAAATGGATGCGCTTGAGAAAAATGTTAAAGAAAATTTGGAAACAATGTATGATTTAATTGCAACATCAAAAGATTATTCAAATTCTGTAATTGAAAGCAAGCAAATGATATTTGCTCTTCGATCTTCTATTGTTAAAAATCGTGAAACTATACAAATTAACAAATCAAAAATTTTGTTAAACCCCTAATTTATTCAATTAAAACTTGTTCAAGTTTTTCTGAAAAATTAGAGGTTGTCTTTCAATTTTTTTTTTGTAGTTAGAATATATTCCGTAGATTAAAAGTCCGAGTAACAAAGAAAGTGGTATAAATTTTTTCATAAAATTAATCTATAAATAAAAAAATGTCATATAATTCGAAATAATTATGGAAAAAAAAATTGGTTTAGACAAGTTTTGTGACTTACTTTCAAAGATTAATATGGATTTTACCGATTTTATTCTTGAAGATTGGGAATCCCAAGAAGAAGGAAATATAAAATTAGAGGGATTGTCTGAAAAAGAATGGATGAAGTTATACTTACTATTTTTAAAAAATAGAAATTAAATCTTCCATTAAAGTGATCCATTTAATATATACTTTAAAATTCTAACAACCTGATGCTGATCCTTTGCAACTGCAGATGCAGATGCATCAACTTCCTTAAGAGCATGTTGGTTTTCGTCATTATGGATTACAACTATTGATTTATTTAAAGCTGAAGCAAAACCAGCATCAAAAGCAGCATTCCATTGTTTATATTTGTCTCCAAATTTCACAACCACTACATCGCAATCTTTAATTGATTTTTTTGTTTTAATAGAATTAATTTTTGCACCCTTGTTGTCTTTCCAGAAATTTTTTTCCTCATTCCCAAGGATTTCAACCCCACAATTATCCGAGGCATCATGATTTGTAACTGGGGAAGAAAATTTTATTTTTAAATCTTCATTTCTACATAATTCAATTATTTCTTCTCTCCAATTAGTATGTATCTCACCCGACAAATAAACATTTAACATTTAATCTCCTTTTTAGTCTTTATTTGGCTTTAATAATTGCTCTTTTAATATTTTAAACCAAAGTCATATTCTTTCAATATAATTAGATATGGAATCAAATCTTTAAAAAAAACCATATTTTGAAAAAAAAACTCAAACCTTATAAAATAGCTCTTCTGATATTAAATATTCTTATAATTCTGAATATTTTTTTGATGAACCATGAGATTTACTAATAGGATACTTTTTCTCATTTTTATCTATTTTTTTATGGATGACTTCTTCTAAATCCAAATCTAACTCATCAGAAATTTTTAATAGATAATTAAATATATCTGCAATTTCTTCTTTAATTTTCTCTTGGGTTTCTGGGTCATTTATTTCATCATTTCCGCTACTATTCGACCATTGAAAAATCTCTACTAACTCTGCAACTTCGACAGATAGGGCCATTACAAGGTTTTTAGGACTATGAAATTGTTTCCAATTTCTAACTTCTGCAAACTTTTTTAATCTTCGCTGTATTCTTTTTACATCCATAAAAAAACTAATTCATTCAAATTTATCTTTATAAAAAAAAAAAATTAACATATAGAAATAATGATTTACTTCCTAAAAATTTCAAGACTATTCTTAAATCTTTTAATATTGTTCTTTTTTTCTTTTTTTAAATTATCTGCTTACGATCAAAAAATTGAGGAATATAAGCTAAATGATATCACCCAACAATGTAAAAATTCTCTGGAATGGTACGATGATCACCCGGGCTATGTTGGAGAGTTTAATAGAGTTTTTGAATATTGCAAAAAATATGCAAAAGATGTTAGTCCAATTGGTTTTGAAGTAAACCCAATACTTTCAGATTTTCAAAGTATGAACGGGGTTAACACTCGACCTAGAGATAATATACATCAAGGGATTGACATAATTGGATCTAAAAATCAACCTGTAATTGCAATAGCTGATGGAAAAGTTTTAGAAACTAGCATTGAAGATTGTTGGGGACCAACAATGATAATTGACCATGGAAAGTCTATTGATGGGAAAAACCTAATTGCAATATATGGTCACATAGGTGAATTTCTGGTAAATGAAAATGATAATGTTAGAAGAGGAGATAAAATTGCTAAATTACCAAAAAAGATTGAATTTAGATGCATGGCCAGAGTGCGGCATTTGCATCTTCAAATTGGTCAAGAATACTGTGAAAAAAAAGATAATTGGGGTTGTAAATATTTTATCAAAGATTTTTATAGATCACTAAATCCCCATAACTATTGGGCTGATGGACCAAATAACATCTCGTGCTATGAGAAGAATAAATCTTTTGAAAAAGGATCCATAACATATCCATTTGCTTGTAAAAAAATTACTGAATATGATTAAAATTCACTGTCATTTTTTCTCCTAATCTTTCTGAAAAGTGACAAATTGTTATAGGTATGGTTTGTAAATATGGAATTGCATATTATTCTTTTGAGATAGATTGCCGGATCCTTTCATTTGAAGATGAAAGAGTTTATTACCATTCTTATCTAAAAAATGTAGAACTGTTTCTTTAAATCGCCACTCACCATTTCTCACAAGGTTGTTAAGAAATTCAACACTAACTTCAATCTCAATTTCATTAGTCTTTTTGTTGAACCATATTATTTGATTAATGGGATTACCTGCTCTGATTTTACCATCAATTGAGTACGCACCATGCTTAACTATAACATCAAATATTCTTATCTTATTATTGTTAAACCATTCGTGTGCAAGATTATTTAAATACTCTGATATTTTTGAAGTACCTAGTCTGCCCGGTCTACCAGTTCTTGGTAAACCAAAAAACTTCTCAAACCATATCTTGAGATCTCCATCAATTTTGAAATACTCGCACCAAATATTAGTTGGTGTTAAATGAACCTGTGTATTCTTTCCAGATGGACTCTTTATACTGTAGTATTTGCCGAGTTGTTCACACAAAATATCCCTTTTTGTCCTATTTCCACCGTCAACAGTATGTGTACACCCTGTCTTTGCAGTTAATAAATCACACAAATAATTTTCTTTAATATGACCATCTGCCTTTGCATCTCTTCCTGATTTAACCCTAAACTGTGTCATCTACAACTTTACAAAATCACTTCTTTAATTTTTTGGTGTTTATTTTCCAGAATCTATCCATTTTTTTAATTTCTCATAAACTGGAAATCCGATAAAAATTACAAACATCGGAATTACAACTATTTTAAAAACCCTCCATTCACGTGTACCCCAATCACTTAAAAAATCAATATATCTAAAATCTCTTGTAAAAAAATAAATACAACTTACTGATATTATAAACCACAGACCAACAAAAACGATACGTAATCTATCAATTTTTCTTTCTAGACTGAAAATGTTCCATTCTTTAAACTTTTCATAATTATAAAGAACATTAAAACCAATAATTCCAAAAGTTATTAAAATTATAATGTACCCTGGTCCTCTAGGAATTAAATTTAAGTTAAAAATTTCACTCAGAAAATAAAAGACTAGAAGGATAGATAGGATACCAAAAGAAACTCCAATAACTAATCCTATTAATCCTAAAAGAATTCTTTTTATTTTTTC
>MDTE01025831.1_pt1 | contig 85215 bp, 63 predicted proteins | sample 811231 | NCBI WGS metagenome assembly MDTE01 (sample SAMN05326651, study PRJNA326480) | marine metagenome | isolation source: seawater | place: Indian Ocean: Red Sea | collected 2010 | reverse complement strand
GTTCTGGAACAGGAATTGTTGCGATCATGGTTGCGGTACTACTCAGTCTGGTGGTTTTGACGCCGGGTCAACAGCCTGCAGCTCAACGGGTTGCGGCACCTGTGTCGCCAACGGTACCGCGCCGCGTGCACGACATTGGAGTGGAGATGCGAGGCTTGTTGCGAGCGCAGGCTCGTGCGAAGACGGATCTGGAAAGTTGCCGGTTGGTGCAGCACATGTGCATTTTATTCCGGGAGGTTGTAAGTCACCCGCAGTGGGAATCGAGTGAGCGCTTGATGGCTTACAAAGCGCAGTTGTCAGCGCGGTTGAGGAAAGTCTCGCAGCGATTGCAGAGCCAGTTGTCGCGTCGTCAGCGACAGGTGTTTCGCCGGACGTATGAACCGGACATCCTGGCGGCGACCGACCGATTTGCCAAGGAACTCCAATGGATGGGCGCGACGCTGGGAGGGCCAGCGCAACTCGTCGCTTTTGCAACAGGGTTGTCAGGGGCATCGACCGTCTCCGCTGCGCCCGCGCTGGACGCCGCCGGCGGAGCGGCGGTAAACGACGCCCAGCAACTCATCGAATTGATCCAGCGGACGATCATGCCGGAATTCTGGGATCGCAACGGAGGCCCCGGAACGATTGTCTACTATGCTCCAGTGCACGCGCTGGTGGTGCGTGCTACGAGAGGCGTCCACCAGCGGCTGGGTGGCTTGCTACAAGGGGCTGCACGTCGTGGCGGTCGTTAGCAGGCACAATATCTGGTTGTCGCGGGATGTGCCTGCCAGCGCGACGTGTGATTCCGTGGTTTATTGAGAATGATGAATGGGCAAGAATAGGACTGCTTGACTAGTCTGGAGAGGTCTCAGGAAATGACGCGTTCTATGCCGCGGCGCCGTGCTCCGAGTGGTGGGCAGACACGCTCCTCTTCCGCCACGACGCTGCGTATTATTGGCGGCGAGTTTCGTGGTCGGAAGATCGGCTACACCGGCGACCCGCGCACTCGGCCAATGAAAGAACGTCTGCGGGAAGCTGTGTTTAATTTGGTGGGGCCAGCGGTCCGGGGGAAACACGCTGTTGATTTGTTCGCGGGTACCGGTGCTTTGGCCCTCGAGGCGATCAGCCGGGGTGCCCGTTGTGCAACGATGATTGAACGTCATTTTCCGACGGCGAAGTTCCTCGACGCGAATGCGAGTGCTTTAGCAGTGGAAAGTCGCTGTACGGTGGTGCGCGGCGATGTGTTTGTGTGGGGGCGTACCTTTTCTGTCACCGACAAGACGATCATTCCTCAGGCCACGGCCCTGGCGTGGGTAGTGTTTTGTTGTCCTCCGTATGCCTTCTATCACGATCGCTGGGAAGAGCTGGGCCAGCTTTTGTCGCAGTGCCAACGACGGGCTCCCGCGGGGAGTCTCTTGATCGTTGAGTCGGATCTCAATTTTGCGACTGATGCACTGCCCCTGCCCGAGACGTGGGACACCCGCAGCTATTCTCCGGCACAAGTGTCGGTACATACCGTGTCCGATTCGTCCAGTGACAAGCACGGATAAGTGTGGCCGGTCTGGAGGGTGTGGTGCCAGCGAAGCGGCAGCGAGCCTGAATCAACTTGTCCCTGGGACGCCGCTCCAGCTAGACTGCAGGTGGGATTGCTGATCCGGGAGGTGAAAATATGGCATCGAAGGCATTTATCAAGCACACCGACCATGCGCTAAGGACAAAAGGCGTGTTCTACTGGGTGGCCGGTCTGGTGGTTTCTGCGGTGATGGGAAGTGGTTGTTCCGATGGGGATGTTGCCACCGCGCCAGAGCGTCTGACGCCCCCCAATGTGCCCGCGCCGGCGCAGCCATCGAGGACTCCGCCCGCCACCACGCAATCTGGCGAGCTGAATTCTGCGAAGGACGACAGTGATATGCTCTCGGCTGGCGGATCGGAAGCGGATACAACGCCGTCGGGCGATTCGCAGCAGGCGGAGAAGGCTGCCGGAGACAATCCCAGCCAGGAAGATGCAGCGACCGACAAACGCCCGGCTGAAGTTGCGGTCGACCAGTCTACCGGTCCGGCGGATGTTGCGATGTCGCAGAAGATACGCCTGGCGGTGCGCGCGTTACGCAGTGAAAGTGGCAAGCTTCAGGTTGTGGGGCGCGCGCTTTCTCCGGCGGAACAGACGCGTGTCCAAGACCTGGAGCAGGCGATCCAGCACCTGGAAGTATCGTTGCAAGCACTTGCTCCAACCGCTGCGAAGAAGCGCTCGGGTGAGGTGGCTGAGGGCGACCCGGTGAATGCAGAGCACCTGATTGATGAATTGATCAAGAGCACCGACGCGTCGATAGCCGAGATCCAGGTGGTCGGGCGCGCCATGACGGATGCTGAATTGAGTCGTGCTCGAACACTGCTCCGCGTTGCGGACGGATTGCGCCGTGCCGTAGGTGAGATTGCCTTGGAAGACACGGGAGGCAGGCCGCAGCCCGATTTGCTGGAGTTATTGCCAGATTGATCGCGGCGAACAGAGGCTTTGGATCTGTTGTGATGTCCGGGGCTGTGGGGCTAGCGACGTTCCGGTGCGAAGGGTGTGACATCCAGTCCTGGATCGCCACCAAGCACTAGTTGTGCAATGATCCGGGCACTTACTACAGATTGGGTCAGGCCGAGCATTCCGTGGCCCGTTGCTATCAGGAGGTTGTCGAATCGTTTTGACCGGCCGATGATCGGCAGGCCATCGCTGCTCAACGGTCTCATGCCAGTCCAGGTTTCCAGCGGTTCGGCAGCGGCAAAGTGTGGCAAGTACTGCTTGGCCGCTCTGACGATGGCTGCCACTCTCCGTTGATTGATCTGTAGCTGCAGCCCCGCCAGTTCCATTGTGCCAGCCAGCCGGATCGTATCACGCCATGGAGTGACACCGACTTTTGCCTCCGCCAGGTTGAGTGGATTTTGTGGTGTCCCCGGTTGTCGCTTCAATGTGACGCTGTAGCCCTTGGCCGGTTCGACCGGCAGCCGCAGGCCTAGCTTGCGGCCTTGAATCAGTGTCCATGCGCCGGCGGCGAACACAACGTTCTCCGGGTGCAGGGTTCCGCTGGAGGTGGCGACTTCAGTGATCCTGGTTCCTTGTACCGTGTAGCCGTTGACCGTGGTCTGGTCCAGTATCTGTACGTCTTGGCCCGGTAAACGGCTTGCCAGTTGCTTGACAAATTGATCCGGGACACAGTCCGCTTCGCCCGGGTAGAAAACGCCGCCACACATCGTGTCCGACAGCTCGGGCTCACGCGCCCGTAATTCGGCCGCGGAAAGTACTTCACCCGGGATGCCGTGGTCGTTCAGGCGTTTGCACTCACGGATTCCCTTTTGGAGTCCGATTTCCGTGCGGAACGCATAGATGATGCCTCGTTGTTCAAACTGGCAATCGATTTGGTGCCGCTGGACAAGTTCCCTGGTCAATGGCAAGACGTGGCGGTTCAACTCTGCCATCGCCTGCAAGCCACGTAGCTGGGCGGGCTCATTGCAGTGCCGATAGAATCGCCACAACCAACTCCACATCGCTGGTCGGAGTGTCGGTTTGATGTAGAGAGGTGAGTCGCCCTGGAGCATCCACTTCAACGTCTGATAAACCAGTCCTGGGCCTGGAATGGGAAGCGAATGGCAGGGGGTCACCCAGCCGGCATTACCATGTGAGCAGCCACTGCAAACCGTGTTCTGTTCTACGAGCGTTACAGAGCGGCCGGCATCCGCAAGCGCCAATGCGCAATTGACTCCTAGCACGCCACCGCCAATGACAAGGTCTTGGATAGATCGGTTCATGCGATTGCTGATTGGGGATGCGCTGGGAGTGAGTCAGGCAAGCGGTGTGCGTCCACAACGGAGACCCACTGGGGCATTGTAACGCGCCACGCCGGCGTGGAGTTCAGGCCACCAGGGAACAGCCGCTTTCTGTGGCGGGGCAGGTGGCTCATCGGCCTAGCGTTGCAATATGCGGGCCGGAGGTTGCAAGCCAGGTGGAGCGAACGGTGGGGCAGGTCCGATCGCAGCTCCCGGGGGAGGCGTTTGTCGACCGGCGGGCAGGGCACTATTGAGTTCGACCGATTGAACACCTTCCAGATTCAGCAGATTGGTTCGTGGCTGATAGACAATCCGTTCTAATCGAGTCGTCTGTGGTTCTGCGCCAATACGTTGCTGTCGCGTAAGTACAGCGAATGTGCGACCAGTTCCTTCCAGAATCAACAGGTCTTTGTGATGGGCGTATTTCAACGCGTGTCCGGTGGCGGTAAAAAAACCGCTTTGTTCTTGTCCTTCAACACGGATATTGCCACGCGCCAGCATCTCGACCCCGGGAGACTGTTTGTCCGCGACATCGGCCACGGTGAGTTGGTCGCTATGCAGTACGCCGCCGGGGCGCGCACGACTGACGATTTGTTCTGCGGTCACCTGGTCACCCCACTGCGCGACTGGACCGTAGACGGCTTTTACTTGTTGTTTGAATGTGATTTCACGATAATCGAGATTGCCGGTCATTTCCCTGGCAAAACGGACATCCAGATAGAGCAGCTCGGCAGCCGGTGATGTTTCGACTGGGCCAGTACGATCCGGTTGCAGTGGGTCACGATTGTAACGAACCGAACTGAGCCAACCTGGGCCGTCGGCTCTGAGTGCGCCGGTTGCTCCTTGCAGACTCAAGTTACTGACTTCCAGACGTTCCCGTGATTGTTGCAGCCCGGCCTTGTTGAAAGTGTGGTTCTCCAGAACGCTGGGGCCCACAAAGAACAGTTGCTGGTATTGAGCGCTCCGTTGTCGTTGGGAGAAGTCGAGTTTTTCAGCCAGAGTGACCCTCACATCTTCACCGAGTGCGACAAAGTCACTGAAGTTACCGGTGGTTTGAATTTGTTTCCCTTGGATGACTACCTGGCCGCGTGCAGCAGCAGTCTGACCGTCAAATGCCAGGTGTCCGCTCCATTGCAGCTCAAGTGGACCGTTGGTTTTATTCTTGCTCTGGGGTTGTGCTGTGATGCGCCCCGCACCATTGACCCACAGCTGGTTGGTTCCCTGGTGCATCTGGATCGTCTGGCCGATGAGGGTTACACCTTCCGCGGCAATATGTGCCGGTCGCTCCTCAGCAGGAGCAGCTGGTACGTCAGCAGTCGACACGGGTGAACCGATGAGCATGAGTTTTGGATTGTTTGACCCACCGGCCGTCAATTCAAGGTGATTACCAGCCAGTGTGATTGGCACGCCGGTGCTCGCGGAATCGCGGATTTCGACAAGTTCGACATTTCCGTCGAGGCTGGCATTTTCCAGGGTGGTTTGCCGGTGGTCGCGTATAAAGTGAAGCTGTGCGGTGCGGCTGGCCAGTCGAAAGGTTCGTTGAGACGCGGGCGGTGCGGCCGTCTTTGCGGATTGTGGGACTGCTGGCGCTCGCGATGAAGTGGCCGCTGCTGTGGTTTTGCTGAAGCCAGTCGTGGGTGTCAGGTCGTCCAACCAGACCTCCAGACGTTCGACGCTGGCCTGCATCTGTCGGCCAGCGAGTTGGACACTGCCTGTGGCCAACATTTTTTCGAGTTCAATACGCGGTTTTTCAGGAGGGTTGTTGTCTGTCTGCTGGGGGGAGGTTTGTCGGAGCCATACATGAATTTGATTGGCAGCCAAAGAACCCTCCGCTGACGATTGCAGCCGTGCGCCGCCAGACAGGGAGAGCACGTGTGCATTGCCCTGTGGTTCCAGCCTTAATTCTTCCGTCCAGTCGGCCTGCAACGTTACTTGTCCCTTGTCGTGTTCTCGGAAGTGTCCGCCGCCGCCAGCTCGCAAACGCCCCAGTAGGCCAGGTTGCTCACCGAGTTCGTATTCGATCTGAGGTGCGCTGACTGCATGGTTGTCGTGTTCAAGTTCGACCCGTCGGGAGTCTTCGAGTTGGAGGGTTCTACGTGTCAGATCGTATGCCAGCTTTTCGCAGCGAACGCGGGCAGCAGCGGTGTGCGCTTCCAGTGTGACCGGTGTTCCCTGCGCGACAATTTGTTTGACCATGCCCCGGCGAGGCACGCGTTCTTGTTTCTCAAGCCGCTCGACAGGTGAGGATTCAAAGTACGCCTTCAGCTGCTGGCAAAACAAGCGATCAGTTGCGCCGGAATCGGCGAAATGAGTGACTTGCACGTCCTCTTCCAGAGACGCAGTTTGTCGCAAGAAGTCGAACAGCAATGGCCCTTTGCAGCGCAGTTGCAGGTGGGTTGCTTGTGACGCAGAAGGCTGGTCGTGTGGCACGTTCTTCGAGATCAGCGGTGTTTTTCCGGAATCTGGTAATTCAATTTGCAGCTGGTCGAGATGGATGAGTTCCAGTGTGCGTAATTTTCCGAGTGCGAGGTGTCCTTCCACATCTTCGGTATTGTCGAAGTCCAGTAACAGCTCACGGCCTGTGCCACTATTGGGGCCAAAGCGGAATTCGACTGCGGCGGTAGTCCAAATCCGGTCCAGAGTGATTCGCAGGTTTTGAGTGCGCACGAACAGGTCATTCTTGCCGCCCGGCTGGGACGGTGGGCTCCAGAGTGTGACTTCGCCGCGGAGTCTCCCGCCAAGCAGCTTGCCCGCTTTGGCGGACATCAGCGAGAGTGCGCGTTGGAACTGCAGCTCGGCGCCTTCCGGAGCTTGCATGACGACCCATCGTGAATCGGTTTCTGCCTCACTTTCTGTGGTAGAGGACTCTACTTCCACGATCATGGTCACCGGATGCAAGTTCAAGCGGCCGTTTGCGCCAGTACGGTAGTCTTGAAAAAGGAGGCTGCCGTGCGGCGTCCGGAGCACCTTTGGCTTGTCACGTTCCCAGGCGCCAACAGGAAAAAAACGAGCGTAGTTCTGCTGTGTGAGCTTGCTTGCATTTCCCGCCGGTACTGCATCAAAAGCTTTGGCTACGGGTTCAAATGTGGGTTCAAACACCGGTACCAGGGCCACCTGGTAGAGTCCAAATGCGGCCAAAGTGCATCCCAGCGATACCACAAAACGCACTGGTGTGCCCAGTGGACCGTTCGTGATACTCTTGGGGAGACGCAAGTTGAACAGGTGCATCCAGAGGGCTTCCTGCGGGGTCTGATGACATTCTGAGTGGCTTGCTCGGAATGCCAGTTTTCAATGGAATTCGATGTTGCGGTATGTGGAACTGGCTCGCAGTTGCTGCAGAGAAAGTGCTTTCCAGACGAAAGCTCACGGGGTGAAGTGAGCCTTCGCGCTAGCGTGATTCGACCCCGTATCTAGTGAGAAGTTCTCCCCAGCGTTGTTTGGCCTTTAAGGCAAGTTCGATGACTTCGCGGACAGCGCCTTGTCCGCCAGGAGTTGTTGTCACGTAGTCCGCAGCTGCTCGGACCTCTGGAGCGGCATCGGCCACGGCGACCCCCCAACCGACGTGTTGCATGACCGGTAAATCTGGGAGGTCATCCCCGATGTAGCAGACTTGTGTGGCGGTCAAATCTAGCTCTTCGAGAAGGGCGCAGGCTGCAGGAAGCTTGTCTTCGAAGCCCTGTCGCACCGGATCGATTCCCAACTCGGTGGCCCGTAGTTTGACGATGTGAGAGACACGGCCAGTCAATAAACCAAAACGAAAACCGGCTTGTGTCCAGAGTTTGATACCGAGTCCGTCGCGGGTGTGAAAACGTTTCGTTTCGATTCCCTGGTTGTCGTAGACGATGCCGCCGTCGGTTAGCACTCCATCGACATCAGAGAGGATGAAAACGACCTCCTGGGCAGACGCGGATGTACTCATTGGTTTCCCTTTGAAGAGTCGACGGCCGGAGGAAACTGAAGCGTGCCGGGGCGCTCGCTCGAGGGATTTTCTGGAGACTTCTCCGGAGGGGGGACGGGTGCCGGCATCGCGCCGACGACGTCGGTAATGTCGAGCATGCCGACTGGCTGGTTGTTGCTGTCGACGACAGGGAGTTCACTGATCTTGTGTTCGGCGAGCACCGTGACGGCATCTATAACAGAGCTGTTCGATGAAACGGTTCGTGGTGCAGGAGTCATCACGTGACGAATCGGTTGATCGAGTATCTGGTCTTGCCCTGATTCGAGCAGTCGCGCCAGGTCACTGTCCGTGAACAGGCCTGTCAACGTGCCTGTGGGGCCGGTCAGCATAATCGCGCCTGTGCGACGTCCTGGTTGGCTGGTCTGGACAATGATTTCACGCACCGTTTGACTTTCGTCGGCGACGCGACAGGCAGTGAGTTTTCGCATCAGTTCGTCAACTTGTGCCAGCCTGCGGCCCAAACTCCCGGCAGGATGGCAGCGGGCAAAGTCCTCCGCTGAAAAATTGCGGTTGCGGCTTACTACGAGAGCGAGTGCATCACCCATACTGAGCATCGCTGTTGTACTGGTCGTGGGCGCCAGTCCGAGACGACAGGCTTCATGCAGGGGGCCCAGGTCGAGTACCAGATTTGCCGCTTGGCCGAGCTGGCTCTCCGGGTGCCCGGTCATCGCGATCAAACAGACTTCGAGGCGACGCAGTGTTGGTAACAGGCGTAGCACTTCTTCTGTTTCGCCGCTGAATGAGAGCGCCATTACGAGGTCGCCGCGGGTAATTTTTCCGAGGTCGCCATGGACGGCCTCCGCAGGATGAAGGAAGTGGCTCGGTGTGCCGGTCGAAGCCAAGGTGGCGCAAATTTTCTGGCCAATCAGGCCGGCTTTACCCATGCCCAGCAGAATGACATTTCCACGACATGTTGATATCTGGTCTGCGGCGTCCAGAAAATCTTCGGAAAGCCGGTCGGCCAATTGGATCACTGCCTGACCCTCGGTGCGTAGAACTTCCGAGGCGTAACGCAGTTGTTCAAACCGACTGAAACCCGACTTGCGCGCAGGAGCGTCCATACTCATCGCGTCATCCTTGACTCGCGAGGATTTGATTGCCTCCACAGGGCTGGCGGGATTGTAGCCAAGTCGTTGACTGCGAGCAACGCGAAGCCGTGGCCGGATTGCAACAAATCGGGGTGTGCTGGAGAGCTGGGGAAGCAGCCCACTTGACTTGTCGTCACAGTCCACGATATTCGGACGTGCCTGGGAGATTTCTGCGTCGCGGTATTGACGTTTGGACGCAAGAACTGCCTCGGAACTCCTGGTCTGACGGTGGTGTGGGGCTTGGGGTTCACGGGGAACTGGCTGGATTGAGCCAGCAGTTCGGCCGCTCGACGTGGCACCGCGGTCAGGGGAAGACTTGCACGGGACGGCCAGGTGTTCGTCCCATGTCCGAATTGGACCACCTAACCAACCAGCTTTGAGGAGTGAGTTTCATGGGTCGCGCGAAGATCACGATTGTCGGTGCAGGTAATGTCGGTGCGACAACGGCACATTGGTGTGCCGCAGGGGAGCTTGGAGATATTGTGCTCCTGGATATTCCGCAAACGGAAGATATGCCCAAGGGGAAAGCACTCGATTTGATGGAAGCTTCTCCGGTCATGGGTTTTGATTCCAATGTCACGGGAACCACCAGCTACGAAGACACGGCCGGTAGCGATATTGTGGTAATCACGGCTGGATTGCCGCGTAAACCGGGCATGAGTCGCGATGATTTGCTGGCGACGAATGCCAGAATCGTGACTTCGGTGACGGCGGCAGTCAAAGATTCCAGTCCTGATGCGATTCTTATCGTGGTCAGCAATCCACTTGACGCCATGGTCCAACAGGCACTGCGTATCAGTGGTTTTCCTTCGGAACGTGTTGTCGGGCAGGCGGGTGTTCTGGACACGGCACGCTACCGCACCTTCCTGGCCATGGAATTGGGAGTGAGTGTTGAGGATGTATCGGCGCTCCTCATGGGTGGCCATGGCGACACGATGGTGCCGATGCCTAGCTGCACCTCCGTTGGGGGGATTCCAATTCGCCGATTGTTGAACGAAGAACGCCTTGCCGAAATCGTGCAGCGCACGCGTGATGGGGGTGCCGAGATTGTCGGACTCCTGAAAACGGGGAGCGCTTACTACGCACCAGCAGCGGCAACGGCGCAAATGGTGGAAGCCATTGTCCGTGACAAGAAGCGAGTCATTCCCTGTGCGGCCTACTGTGACCAAGAGTATTCCGTAGGTGGATATTACGTAGGCGTTCCTGTAGTCCTGGGTGCCGGTGGCGTGGAACGCATTATTGAACTGGAATTGGATCCACAGGAGCAAAGTGATTTCCAGACTAGTGTGGAACACGTGAAATCGCTCGTTAGCACTATGAACGGTCTCTTAGAGGCGAAATAGACGCTAGCCGGTGTTTTGCAGGTAGCTTTTTGTGGCTTCTGACGTGACTCGGAGGTCGTTGGGTGCACGGTGTAGCTGCGCTGACGCGAGTTCGACAAGGCTCCGCTGCTGCGTCGCCATGCGCGAATGGGATTGACATCACGGCGTCTGGAGTTTCATAATCCGCCCGCGCTGGTGGATTGTGCGGTCCGGGTCGTGGGAGGCGATCTACCAACAGCACCTTCAGTCGGTCTTGTATGAAGCGTGATTCCCACTTGAAGAGATGTGATGAGGCAGCCACTTTCTTTTCAGTTGACCACGCGTATTGCTACCAGCAACGTCCGTAGAGACGGGGCGGCTGGAGCCTGTTCTGACAGCAAATCTGTTGCTTCCAGGCACGCAAGTCGCTGTTATTTTGGTCCGTTGCATTACGAGTCTGGTTACGCATACCCCGTTATTGTCTGGTTGCATGAGGCGGGTGCAGACGAGTACCAGTTACAGCGTGTCATGCCGTTATTGAGTACCCGGAATTATGTGGGTGTCGGGTTGCGTGGTGACCTGCGCTTGCAGGACGGTTCGGGTTATGACTGGTCGTTAGCAGTACGGCATTTGCCCGGCCTGATGGAAGGAGTCAGGGCGGCAGTGAATGCGGTCAAATGCCGCTACCACGTTAACTCCAAGCAAGTGTTCCTGGCCGGCTTGGGATCGGGTGGCGCTGCCGCCATGCAGATTGGTTTACACCATCCCGAAGAATTTGCGGGGATCATTTCCTTGGGCGATGACTGCCGCGCGGAATGCATGCCACCTTTGCGATCGGATGGTCTGCGTGGTTTTCCGATTCTGGTTGCCAGACAGCGGTTGTCGCAAGAAACAGTACGGCCCGAGGATCTACTGATACAGGCCGCGGGTGTTGATTGCACGCGGTACGAATGCCCCCAGCCAGTGTGTATCACGGAACCGTTTTTCGGCAGAGTCAATGCCTGGATTATGGCGCGTGCGGCGCGTCATCTGATCCGGTGAGTTACTTTTGGACGACACTAGCTGCCTGCTGTCTGTATGCCGGCAGCTGAACTGTTTGCTTGGGCCAGCTTTGCGTCTGTATTAATCGCGGCAAGACTGAGAAGTGCCGTTATGTGGGACGCGGGTACCTGTCTCTGACCGGCCGTTCTCAAAGATCCGCGTTGACAGTTAAGCGGAAGTGACGTTACAAACCTCCCGGTTATTGGGCGGGAGGACTGTTTTCAGAGCGGGAGAGTGGTGTGAAAATACCCTTTCCAATCTGCTTCACAGACCTTCCTGCGGCTGCAGAAGGGATTGCTATTGTGAACACTTCTCTGGGTGTGGACGCCCAACGCGATGAGGTCTGTTGGCGTTTTCCCGTTCGGGAACTCGTCGAAGAAGTGTGTCAGCATCTGGCCACGAGGTTGGCGATGCAACGCGTGGTGTTGCGTGTTGAGGTACCTCCGGCGATTGCGATTTTGGCAGAACGAGAGTTGCTTTTTCAAGCTGTCGAAACACTCGTTGACGGTTGGTTAAACGTCATCGAGGATGGCGGGCAGTTGACGATTGGCGCCTTTCCAGGACCTTTTGGTTTGGAGATCGAATTGGTTGTGGATGGTCCTGGCAGCGAAGGTTGGAGTCTCCAGGAGCTATTTGCACCGGCCGTATACCCGGTAGACCAGGCCGCCACGCCTGCTTTTCACGCGGTTCGAGAAGTCCTCGAATTACATCACGGTTCTCTTGAGTTTGGTGAGGATTCGCGGACGGGGGGCACTGTGACGTTGATTGTTCCCGATCGCGATCTGGAGTCCGTTGGGTGACACCAGTGGCTCGTCGAGTGGTGCTGAAACGCATGGTGAGTAACCCGGTGGCGCTGTGGCTGGCTCCGCCAGGGTGCACACATTCCCGACCGTCCTGCTGGGTGGTGCACCCGCTCTTCAGGTTCTTGAGGATTTACGACGTTTTCCTGTTGCTGTTCGACAAGTATTCGGGGAATATCCGCGTTCCATCGATGGCGGCGAGTACCGCGCGATGGCGGCGAGTGACCTGACTGGGTCGTAGAATCGTTTTCTCGATCCCGTGCGACAGAGCTGCAGATAACGAATCGCTGAGACGAGGCGATGGAATTGTTGCAACAGACTAGCACCAGACTAGTGAACTGGCTGCGTGAAATGACCGCTACGGCAAGGACTGCGCTGGCGGTTATCGCTTTGCTGTTCGTGGCGGGATTGGCTCTCTTGATCCGTAACAGCGAGACCAGGACAGATCATTATTTACTGGGCGGCAGGTCGTTTCAGCCTGACGAGTTAGCGCGAATCGAAACCGCTTTTTCAACAGCTGGTTTAAATGACTACGTTGTCCGTGAGAAACGGATTTGCATTCCGCTCAAACAACGCAACGAATATCTGGTCGCTTTGGATCGGAGTAACGCGTTACCTGCTGAGATCAGCGATGTATTTGATGAAGTTGCCAGAAACGATAGTTGGTTTGAATCCAGTGAACAGCGGAAATTAAAGATCCAGGCTGGTCTGGAAAGACAAGCCTCCCAGTTGTTTTCGGAGATGCAAGGCATTGAGCGCGCCGTGGTGAAATTTGGCGAGATGGATCACGGCGGGTTTTCAAGACGCTTGAAACGCAGTGCCACTGTCGCATTGCGCATGGCTGCAGGTGTTGAACTCGAGTTGCCTCAAGTCCGAGCGATCCAGAATTCTCTCACAGGTTTTGGCGTCGATGCAGCGAATGTTGCGGTATTTGACCTTGAGGGGCGAGTGACTTATCTGGGGCACGAGGATGCAAAACCTTCCGAGTCTGGCAGCCGACTGTATACTGCGGCGCAGGCATTACATGAGAAACGGCTCACGGCGAGGATCCGAAAGATGCTCGCGCAGTATTCCGGTGTGCAAGTGGGGGTGCATGTACAGTTGCGCAGCGACGAGGCATCTCAAACTGTCGTAGTTGCGGGGCAACAGAGGGTTGCAGGGCATGGCACGGCTCGTGAACGGGATGATGAACGGAGTGAGGGTCTGGTACCTCACGAACACCAACCGCAGACGCTTCGTCTGACGCGATCGATTTCCGAAGGTACAGAGCATTCACAGGTCACTGGAATGCGTTGGGTCCCTGATCGTGTAACCGCATCGATTAGTTTACCCAGGAGCTATTTTCATCGGCGGTGGCGTCACGACCAGCAAATCCATAGCCCGGCAGGAGCGGTTGGAAAACATGGTCCTACCGCGGGGGAGTTGCAAGGCGTGCTGAAAGCAACTGCGGCCGAGATCGGTCCTCGTGTTGCGAACCTTTTGCCACCCTGCGCAAACCCGGCCGATCGACTTGCCCAAGTGGACGTAGGAATGCATCCGGACCCGAATCCAGCCGCATCGGCAGTTGCAGTGCCGCTAGCCTGGTATGTCGTGCATTGGGTGCAATTAGTCAGCTTGGCAGGAGCAGGGGTGTTCGTATTCTTGGTCTGGGGAGCCGTTCGGCAATGGGGTGTGACTCGGGATGCGGTGTTTGCCGGAACAACTGATCGACATGCCGGTGAGAAGTCATCAGTGATTGAGGCGGACAGCTACAGTAATGAGGCGGCAGGAACTAGCGGGACGGCACAGGTTGTCATGGAATTGGAGACGCGGATAGTCGCGAACCGGGATGCCGCGGTTCGGGTGTTGCGCAACTGGGTCGAGTCTGCGGCCTGATCATGCGGGGTCTTTAGTGACAGGGAGCACTCAAGGATGAGCAGCTCACACACATCGCTGCGTCGCGCGGCGATTTTGCTGACTAGTTTACCTGCCCGCGAATTAGACGCTCTGTTAGATGAGTTCGATGTAGCCGTGCAAACCAGATTGCGTAGTGCGGTCGAGCGATTAGATACCGTGCCGGATGATGAGCAGTGTCTAGTCATTGAGGAATTTCTGGCAGCCCTGGAGTCGGAAGTTCAGCCTGCAGGGGCCTCGAGTGAGGTGAATGCCGAGCAACTCGACCGGTGTGAAACGAGAGGTGGTGCGTCGAGTCGTACGAACACTGACGCGCCTCGATTCGGTTTTTTGAGCGAGGCGTCCACGGAGTCTCTGGCTGATCTGCTTGCCAGGGAACAGCCGCAGACTGTGGCTGTAGTTGCGGCACATCTTCCCGTGGAACGCGTCGTAGATCTGCTGAAACGCTTGCCGTCAGATGTGCGCGCCAGCGTATTGCACCGTTTGGCTACATTTGACGAGGTCGACGCCGAATCGGTGCAGGCGATCGAACAGGAGATGGAACTGCTCCTTGCTGAGTCGCGGGCGACGTTCCCGGAGCCACCTGCGGGGTTGACGACTGTTCGTCGTATCCTGGCGGCGGCTGGCACACAGGAGTCTCTGCAGTGGGTCAATGAATTGGCAGGGGAGGATGGTGTACTTGCCGAGCACCTGGAGGGTGCGATGCCAGCTGAGCAGCCACCAGACCCGGGGAGTGGCATTAGCTCGAGTACCTCACCGCCGTCCAAAGCGGTGGATGCGGGCGTCAAGAAGGCCGCCGACAGACTGGCCGTGCAGACTCGCAAAGTGCTCGTTGAAGACAAGGCGGTAGTTCCTGAACCGCAACGTTCCAGATTACTTGCATTTCCAGATTTAGAACATCTGGATGACGCTGCCTTGGCACGTGTGCTGCAGGATTGTGATCCGCAGACCATCATGCTGGCTTTAGCCTGTGCGCGCCAGTCGTTCGTTGCGCGATTAGTGAAACAGCTTCCCGTGCGCGAATCTCGCGAACTGCAGAAACGTCTGCGCAGCGTTGGGCCGTTGTTGCTCTCCGACGTAGAAACCGCCCAGCAGCGGCTCGCGGAGGTGGCGAATGAGTTGGTGTCGCAGGGAGAGATTGCAGTGCAGATGAAAAGACATCTGTTGACGATGGCGTAATTGGGTGCGGGGGGCGTGGTTTCCAAAAACGGGGCTTGCAGTAGACAATGGTTGAAGTCATCAAGTCAGGGGATTTCGCGCAGGTTAGCGAGCGGTTGGCGGTATTTGAGTTTGCGGACCAGTCGTGGCATGTTGCAGAGACGCGGCGTGCGGCCCGCTGTGGTGCTGCGCGGATCTTGTGGTCGGCCCGTGCCCGCGCCACGCGTATTCGTGATGATGCCATGCGAGAGGCACAGCGTGTGCAGGAATCGCAAGTAGAGAATCGGGCGGATGCTGCCACTGACAGTTTGGTCAAGGCGGCGGCTGAGATGCGCCAGCAACGCGAAGTCTGGAAAGGTGATTGGGAGGCGAGGTTACTCCCGTTGGCGATTGCCATTGCCGAGCGACTTGTCCGTCGCGAGTTGAGATGTTCCACGGATATTCCATTGGCATGGATGCGAGAAGCGCTGGAGTTGGTTAGTGGTAATGGACCATTGCGGCTGCATGTGAACCCCGACGATTTTCGTGGCCGAGGAGGAAGCATTGAAGACCTGCTGAGGCAGCAGGGACTCACTGAAATTGTAGAGCTGATATCCGACGGTGAGGTGTCGGCCGGAGGTTGCCAGGTGGAAACTCCGTTCGGAAACATTGACCAGTGTTTGGAGACGCAGTTGAAACGTCTCGAAGAGGAGTTGGTTTGAGTGCTAGTGCGGTCGCCGCGAAACGCCAAAGCTGGTTGGCAGTGGATGCGTACTTGCAGTGACACGCGAAACATCCTCTGGTGGGGTTTGGGAGTATGAGGGATTGGTTGCAACAGGTTGGACGTGCGATTCCCAGTGCGATTCGTGGCAGCGTGATAAGTACTACGGGTATGACTGCCGAGGTTGCCGGATTTCCGGTTCCAGTAGGCGCCCAGGTCAGTATAGACCGTCTCTCGGGCGATCCGCTGGCTGCCGAAGTGATCGGTTTTCGTGAACAAGTTACCCGTATTGCGCCTTTGGGAAAGCTGGACGGAATTCGTTATGGCGCGCCGGTACGGCTGAGACAGACACATCGCAACCTGAAGGTTGGCCCCCTGTTATTGGGGCGTGTCCTGGATGCGTCAGGGGAATGTCGTGATGGGCAACCACCGCCGCGGCTGACGTCTCGTGTACAACCAGATCAAGTTGCGCCGGACACCGTCGATCGACAGTCCATCAAACGGCCATTATCGACAGGCATTCGTGCCATCGATACGTTTCTTACCTTTGGATTGGGCCAGCGAGTGGGGATCTTTTCTGGTGCGGGCGTCGGCAAAAGCCTGTTGCTTGGTACGCTGGTACGACAGGCCCAGGCGGATGTCGTTGTGGTGGCCTTGATTGGCGAACGTGGGCGGGAAGCCACTGAATTTTTGGAGCGCGAGCTTGACCCTGAGGTCAGGGCACGCAGCGTGGTCGTCGTGGCAACCAGCGACGAGCCAGCGATTCGGCGCGTCCAGGCGGCACAGACAGCAACGGCAATCGCGGAGTTTTTTCGCGATTCGGGCAAGCATGTGTTGTTGGTGATGGATTCCCTGAGTCGATTTGCCGCAGCACAGCGTGAAATCGGTTTGGCGAATGGTGAGCCGCCGACCACGCGCGGTTATCCACCGTCGGTGTTTGCCCAGTTACCGAAACTAGTCGAACGTGCTGGCTGTACGCACCGAGGCACGATTACCGGTTGTTACGCCGTGCTGGTCGAAGGTGACAACCTTAACGAGCCAGTGAGTGATTGCGTGCGCTCGTTGCTCGATGGGCATATCGTACTTTCTCGCGAATTGGCTGCGCGCGATCATTACCCCGCAATTGATGTGTTGGGCAGTCTCAGCCGTTTGATGCCTCAGGTTGCCACGCCGAGGCAGCGTGAGTCAGCATCTGCATTGCGGGACATGCTAGCGGTATTGGCGGAGTACGAGGACCTGATCGCGATTGGAGCCTATCGTCAGGGAACCAATCCGCGGCTTGATTCGGCGATTTGCTGCCGAGATGAACTCGATCACTTCTTGCGGCAGGGGCTCAGGTTGTGTGCGGAGCCTCGAAGAACCCAGGAGTGGGCATTCCGTATCGCGGAAAAATATCGTGCGGGCTGTGCACGTCCAAGTGTGGCAGCAGTGGCCGGCACCGTTCTGGAGCCAGAGAATTGAGTGCTTTTGTGTTTCGTTGGGAAACTCCATTGCGCATTCGTCGGCAGGAACGCGAGCAGCGACGGCTCCAATTGGCGGAGGCTTTGGAGCGGTGGCAGAAGACCACGCAGCGTTTAACGCACCGCCGTGATGCGAGGCGGTTGATGACAGATCGATTGCGAGGCTTGCGCCTGGCGGGACGCGTTGATCTTCATGCGTTGCGACTCCAGTACCAGCGGCGTGAGAGAATCGATCGGCAAATTCTGGTACTGGAGCAGGAGACCGGCTGTCACCACGAGCAAGTGGAGACCTGTCGGGGGGCGTTGTTGGACGCGGACCGCGCCGTACGGGTGATTGAGAAGTTGCGTCACCGCGAGGCAGAGCGGCGCCAACGACAGCAGCAGGAATCGGAAACGGAGCAGCTCGACCAGGCAGGCACCACCAGCTGGTTGGCAAGGTGGGGAGCAGGAGACGCTTAGTCTCATTTGGGCGGCTGGTTTACCGCAGCTCGAAAGTTTCCGGAAGCGGTGGTTCACTCTCGTGGCTTCCGTTATCTGGTCCGGCTAGTCCCCTTGCGGTCCGGTGTTGCGGCAGGGCGTTTGACAAACACGTCGCTGGTTCCCAACGCATGTGTGTTCTCGCCTGCGATGTAGACACGCAACTGACATGCACCACGGGCAGCGGCTGGGACTTGGAGTTCCACGTCGGACGAGCCGGCGGCGATGGCGAACTGCTGGCGCGACCAGGTTGGGAGATTGGCGGCTTGGTAGGCGCGGTCATAGTGGCTCAATGCTGCGGAGGTTGCGATATAAACCGGGCGTGTGGGAGCTGGATGGCGCAGTTGTCCACGGCGACAAACCAGTTCGACACTACACATCCCTGCAATTTCAGAATGGAGTTTCAGTGAGATGAGATTGCCGGACCGAGCCATCGTGGGCGCGTCGATGTGGATGTGGTGGGGCTGCCGTATGCGGAGGAGCGGATCACCCAGGAGGTTAATCAGTTGAAGGTGTTCTCGGCGTTCGGCAGCCAGCAATTCGGGCGAGCTCGCAAAGGCGACAGCCAACGCATCAAGTAATTGTCGTGTTGTGGCTTGCGATCCGTTGGTCGTCTTGGTTGGCGGTTTTGCCAGAGTGCGTTTTGCATGCAGCAGGATTTGCCCCAGTGTGGTGCGACGCTGTTGGAACAATTGATCCATCAGTCCGGTTGCCAATGCGGCCATCCCATAAGGCATCGTGACGCGCGTGCCACCCAGGACTGCGACCGGACCGTTTTTCGCTCTTAGCATCACTTCCCCGAGGCATTCCTGCGGGCCATCGAATGCCGCCGTGTAACAGGCCAGGAAGATGGCGATTGGTGCCGCGTGTTCGGGGGCCAGTCGGGTGACATCTTGTTTGCCAAAAATGTGATAGGAACGCCCGGGAACCTGGACTCGATCAAGAAAAGTACGCTGGCCATGTCCTATATAGATCCAGAACAGACAGCCTTCGTTAAAGCGTTCGATAACGGCATCGTCAAATCGCGATGGAGCAGGGCAGTAGGGGCTTTGCCAGCTGCCGTACGTCATATGCGTTGCATAGCTATCGGGTACCCCATCGGTAAGAAATTTGCGTGTTGTGAGTTCCAAGACGGAATCAACCAGGGATCCGAAGCCGCCCACCCCGGCAATCAAATTAATGCGTCTGCGCCATTCGCCATGATCGTCACTTGTTTCATATTCCAGTATTTTCGTCAGCATATTGCGGAGATGTTCCAGGTTTGCTGCTGGCAAACGGCCGATCGCCAAATCGGGAAGCTCGTCGTCGTCCAAGTCCGCGTACCAGTTGTCGGTGGCAATTTCTGGCTCCGACCCCCAGCGAACATTGACGTAAGCCTTGGCGAGGTGGGTGGGAACGTGGAGTGGATCGGTTTTTCTTGACGCGTCTCCGACGAGCAGGACGTATTGCAACCGCCCCGCTTTTGCCACCTGGCGGATGCTGGCGCGAATCTGTGAAGCTGTACCACTAGGGCGCACTGCGATCAGGTGTCCCTGGGCCTGGCGATGGGTGATCCAGGGACGCATCGCAGGCAGAAAATCGGAGGGACAGATTACTACCGTATCCGCAGACTGCTCTGGCCCATTTGCGGCTGCCAGAACACAACCCATTAGCAAAGACAGCATACAGCGGTCTCCCCATACCATGCCCGGAGTGGTTGCCAGGTCTCGCTGGTCAAATCGCGTACCAGAGGTCGCTAGTGGTCCGTTACAACTCGATCGGCCGACCTGTGCGGGGGATTTTAGCGTGACGGCTGCGCGGGTCACAAGGTGAAATGCGAGTGCCGTGTCTCGATGCCAGTAGCGTGATTGCTTGTCGGCCGCTACGGGATCAGCTGTGACGCGTTCCTGGGCCCACTGAGCGCAACCAGTTCAATCACAACTGCAGTGCAGCCACACAACCCCAGGGCGGGGAGCAAGAGCGGGTGAAGGGAATCGAACCCTCGTATCAAGCTTGGGAAGCTTGTGTTCTACCATTGAACTACACCCGCGATGGCAGTGGCTCGACACACCAGCCCGCCCTGCGGCTGTTTTGCCGGCAGAGACGCGACACGTCTGGCCTCAGTGCCACTTGTTGAGAGCGCTGCGCAACTGTGGGCCAGTTTAGCACATCCGCACTCGCTGACTACCACGGCTATAGTCACAGTTGTGCGGGTCGTTCGTCAGCCGTGAACACCTCTGGCAAATCGATTCAGGCAAGGGAAATCGGCCAAGGGAAATAGCAAGGGAAATGTGGTACAACACGGCGTTGCAGGGATCGTACCAGCGTTGCACGAGGAATCGACCGACATGGCAAATGACACCGCGTTTCAAATGGCCGCATCCAACATTCGCTTTGGCGCGGGGATCACCCGGGAAGTGGGGATGGATTTGCAGGAACTGGGGGCTCGCCGGACCTTGCTGGTGATCGACCCGGCATTGGTTGACTTGGCGACGGGACAGACTGTTTTGACGGCGCTTCGCGAGGCGCAAATCGATTTCGATTGTTTCAGCGAAATCTCTGTGGAACCGACCGATGCCAGTTTTCAGCGCGCGATCGAAGTGGCGACGGCGGGCGATTATGATTCGATCCTGGCGGTTGGTGGCGGTAGTACGCTGGACACTGCCAAGGCAGCGAACTTGTATTCCACTTATCCGGCGCCCTTTCTGGATTATGTTAATGCGCCGATCGGTCGTGGCACTCCGGTGCCGGGTCCATTAAAACCCTTCATCGCAATTCCCACGACCGCTGGGACGGGGAGTGAAACGACGGGGGTCGCGATCTTTGATTTGATTGAGAAGAAGGCCAAGACGGGGATCGCAAATCGTTATTTGAAACCTACGTTGGGTTTGATTGACCCCAACAATACTGAGACACTCCCCGGCGCAGTTGCTGCTTCGAGTGGCTTGGATGTGTTGAGTCATGCCCTGGAGTCTTTTACAGCAATTGCCTTTACGAGTCGTCCCAAACCTGCCCGTCCAGCTGAACGCCCGGCGTATCAGGGCGCCAACCCGATTAGTGATATCTGGGCCTTGCGGGCTCTGGAGATGGTTGACGCATTCTTGCTTCGCGCTGTGCGTGACCCGTCAGATGTAGAGGCACGCGGACAAATGTTGCTGGCAGCTGCGATTGCAGGGATTGGTTTTGGCAATGCGGGCGTCCATCTTCCCCACGGTATGTCCTATCCAGTGGCGGGTATGGTGCGCGAGTTTCAACCTGCCGGATACGAGGTGGATCACCCGTTGGTTCCGCATGGCTATTCGGTCATCTTGCACACACCAGCGGTTGCCCGTTTTACCGCCCCGGCATCACCGGAGCGTCATTTGCGTGCGGCCCGCGCGCTGGGGGCCACGGTTGACGGTGTGAGACCCGAGAATGCGGGTGATCTGCTAGCCGAGCGAGTGGTTCACTTCATGCGAGAATTAGGGGTGCCAAACGGACTTCAGGCCGTCGGTTATTCCAGCGCCGACATTCCTGCTCTGGTCGAGGGGACTTTGCCCCAGCACCGCGTGACGAAATTGTCGCCGATCCCCGCTGGAGAAGCCGAACTCACCGGGCTATTTGAAGCCTCGATGACGGTCTGGGATTGAACGCGTCAGGTGACTTTGATTTCTATCGGCGGTGGCAGCACCCAACTCTTGTCGCACAGGACGCGTCAGGTAACGTTTGGCAGGCCCGCTGTGCACACGCGGTTTACCGGGGTTAAAGGGGTTTCCAGCGTGTCAGCGGAGCGTTGACTCGACATCCGGAAAGGATGGTTTATACTGGAAATCGAACCCCAGGAGCTGAGTGCTATTATGACGAATGAGCCGAATTTTCCGCCGATGTTTCGTATTGATGTGTCGGCTGATTCGAACAGTCAGGAATGTGCTGAAGACGTTGGTGTTGATGAAGTGATTGTCGCTTTGTTACGACAGCTTGTTGTGGGGCAGGAACGCCAGCAGAAAGTGCTGGAAGACCTGGCACAACAAACTGGCCAGGCTCAGAAACAGCGTTCCCAGGAATTGGGGCAGTGGAAAGAAGCGAACCCGGAATTAGCACGTAATTGTCGGCGCGCCTCGGAAGCACTGAGCCAGGCACAGTCCCAGTTTTTGTCCAATCTCACCGAGGAAATCGCGGAACAGGCAGATTCCCTGATGGATGGTGAATTTATGCTCAACGAATTTGTAGACCGTTTTGGTCCGCGGCTGGCGCATCTGAACGGCCTCTTACAGGCGCTTTCCCAGTTGAGTAGTGTTCCCGACGCCCACAATACAGCTTCCTGATGGAGTTGTTGTCGCCGGCGGGAAGTAGGCGGATGGGGTGCGGACAGGCCTCGCAGCCGCGGTTTGCTGCTCCGATCGATTTTCTGGATTCGCGCCACCGATCCGATTGGCAGTAAGGCTGGTCTGTTTTGCGCCAACACTGCAAAACGTTGCTGTTTGTTCTTCGTGCGCTGATTTCTCCAGGGAACAACTGCGGGGAACAACGCTGGCCGCTCGCGCCGACTAGCTTGTCTCGTGCAAAACGCTAGGATGACGGCTGCTGGATGACAGTTGCTGGTTATGCACGCATTACGGGAGAACAAGCTGTGAAGACGATGAGCACCATCGCCCTGGGGGCGTGGCTGGGTTTTTTGTTGGTCAGTGACCTGGGTACTGAGCCCTGTGCAGGCCAAGAGTCCACTGCGGCTTCGATTCGCGAAGACTGGTCAGATTGGCGTGGTCCGAGACGCGACGGCATTTCCCGTGAGACTGGCTTGCTGCTGGAATGGGGAAAACATCCTCCGCAGCGCCGCTGGCAACGGCCGCTGGGATCGGGTTATTCATCGATGACGATTGTCGATCGGCGCGTCTTCACCATGGCCGTAACTGCGGATGGAGAATTCGTTTTTGCCCTTGATGCCTCCAATGGCAAGACCCTCTGGAAAGTGCGATCGGGTGCCACCTTTGAAGATTCGTATGGCGATGGTCCCCGAGGTACACCTGTTGTTGATCATGGCCGGGTTTATGCGTTGGGAGCCCATGGCGATCTGCTGTGCTTGCAAGTAACTACAGGGAAAGAGGTCTGGCGTCGAAATATCCTCAAGGACTTTGGGGCACCAAATATTCGCTGGGGAATTTCTTCCACACCACTGATTGTCGACGACAACTTGATTGTCCAGGTCGGTGCGAAGACCGCATCGATTGTCTCGCTGAATAAGACGACGGGACAACTTGTCTGGAAGACGTATGATGACGTGTCTGGCTATTCTTCACCGCTCTTGATTCGGGTCCCCGGACCAGCCGGTCCAGTACCTCACGTGGTGGTTCATTGTGGTCGATCACTCGTCGGCATTGCCCCTTCCGATGGAGAGGTGCACTGGAAATTTCCCTGGCTCACGACCAATGATATGAATATTGCGACACCAATTTTTGATCCCAAACGCCGCTTGTTGTTTGTTTCCGCTTCACGCGATACCGGACGTTGTTCTGCCTATCGATTGACGGTGGCAGACGAGAAAATTCGCGCTGAGGAAGTTTACACCAACAAGCAGATGCGGAATCACTATAACGGATGTATCCTGGTCGGTGATTACTTGTATGGCTTCGATAATGCGATCCTCAAGTGTCTGGAACTTGAGACCGGTAAAGTCATGTGGGAAGATCGCACTGTGGGCAAGGGGTCTTTGCTGGCGGTTCAGGATCATCTGCTTGTACTTGGCGAAAAGGGTGAGATGGCAGTGGTGCTGGCAACCCCTGAGGAGTATGTGGAAAAAGGACGTTTCCCTGTCCTGCGCTCGCGTCGGGCCTGGACACCTCCCGCGTTGGCCCAAGGGCACTTGTACGTACGCGACCTCCAAGAGATTACCAGTATTGACCTGAACGAATCCGCTGGACGCTGAGCGGTTGGGCAACCTGTCATAAGTTATTTGTCCAGAGTTCTCGGAGTGTCGTCGATTTGGATCGCGTCATCTGCGCTATGACGGGCTCCCTGATCGCCCATGGAGTTCACTGTAGATTGTCCCCAAGGTGGCCCCTTGCAGTCTGATCGAGGTGTCTTGCACAAACACGCATTGACGAACCTGGCATGTCAACAAATCGGACACCGGATGAACCGCTTTTGAGCCCTCATTTGTTGGCTCAGCTTGAACGCCTGGAGTTGGTGACGCGCAAGATGTTTCGTGGCCAGATGAAAGGTGAACGCCGTAGTCGCCGTAAAGGACAGAGTGTCGAGTTTGCGGATTTTCGGAATTACGTCCCCGGGGACGATTTGAGGTTCATCGACTGGAATCTCTATGCGCGTCTGGAGAAACTGTTCCTGAAGATTTTCATGGAAGAAGAAGATCTGCATTTTTACGCGTTGTTTGACGCCAGTGGATCTATGGATTTTGGCGAGCCAAGTAAGTTTTATTACGCCCGGCAACTGGCCGCGGCACTCGGTTTCGTGGGCCTTTGCCGGGCCGACCGGGTGAAAGTAGAAGCGTTAGGCGCCTCACGTCAGTTTCCAGGCTTGGCTCTGCGCGGCCGGCACAATCTGCCACGACTAGTCGAGTATCTGGACAATGTGGAAGCGAACCAGAATGCTTCGTTGGAACAGAGTATCAAGGACTTTTGTTTACGTAACACGGGCAAGGGGATTCTCGTGTTGATTACTGACCTGATGGACAAGAATGGGTACGAATCTGCTTTGCGGCTGCTGGTGGCTCAGCAGATGGACGTGTTTGTGATTCATCTTCTCAGCCCGGAGGAAATGGCGCCAGATGTGACCGGCGACCTGCGACTCGTTGATTGTGAGGACGCGGATGTGGCCGAGGTCACGATTAGCCGACCTTTGCTGGAACGTTATCAGCGGACCTTGGCGAGTTTCATCCAGCAGGCCCGCGAGTTCTGTACTCGACGCGGAATGGTGTACGTCGCCACCACGACAGAAAATCCTGTCGAAGATCTGGTGTCCAACTACCTGCGGCAACGGGGCCTGGTGCGGTGAATCCAGTACAGTTTTTCTCCCAGCCATGGCTGAATGGAGCGACCTGGGTGGCGTTGCTGGCATTGCCCGCGGCGATCGTGCTGTTGTATTTCCTCAAACTCAAACGCCAGCCGCTGGAGGTACCGAGTACATTTCTGTGGACTCAGGCGATCGAGGATTTGCGGGTCAATACGATCTGGCAGCGTTTGCGCCAGAATCTCCTGTTGTTTCTTCAATTGTTGCTTGTCGCGCTCGCGATCCTGGCATGCCTCCAGCCTGGTTGGCGGGGCAGTCAATTGGTAGGGGATCGTTTCATCTTTGTCCTGGACGCCTCAGCGAGCATGCAGGCCACCGATGTAGCGCCGACCCGTTTGGAGTCCGCCAAGCAGACCGCCCTGGGCTATATCGACGAGATGAAATCGGGTGACGTCGCCATGGTGATTAGCTTTTCAGAAACGGCCAGGGTAGAACGCGAATTTACCGACAACCGATCTCGTTTGCGGACTGCGATCAAGAATATACGGCAGACAAATCGCCCTACTGATTTGTCAGAAGCATTGCGTGCCGCGGTCGGGTTGGCGGCGCCGGGCCGTTCTGCTTTCGAGGCGGGAGACGTGCAAGTTGCAGAAGCCAAGCCTGCGACCATGTACATTTTTTCAGACGGGGGGTTCCCTCAGGTTGACAGCTTTACTGGTTTATTAGAGTTCGCCGAAAACCAGGATGCCGCTGTCCAGGAGCAGCCACCTCTGCGTGGTTTGCGTCCGGTGTTTATTGCTGTTGGCGCTGCGGATACTCCGGACAACGTGGCTGTAGCCGCGTTTACAACGGAACAAAATCCGCTGGATGAAGAGCAGACTCAAGCGTTTGCGCAATTTGAGAACCACGGTTTGGGCGAAGTCCTGATTGACGCGGAGCTAACCCGAGACGGCGTATTTCTGGATGCGGCTCGGGTACGGGTGCCTGCCAAGGGGGAGGGAGTTGCAGGTAATGTCGCGAGCGTTACTTTCAGCCTGGGGTCGATGAATGAAGGCGTGCTCAAGATCGATATCAAGGCTGCTGATGCACTTAGCATAGACGATGTTGCCTATGCTGCGCTCAATCCCTCGCGGCGTTCAAAAATCCTGGTGGTGACCGCTTTCCAGGGTGGGGTCCCAGCGAACCAGGCGCTGCTGATCGCGATGAAGACTTCGGCCATTGAGCGACTGGCCACCATTGATTACGCGGATACCGCGATCCTGCGAGACCCGCAACACCAGCAGCTGGCGGCGGGGGGAACTTACGATTTGATCATCTATGACCAAGTGCAGCCGACTGAAATGCCGCAAGCCAACACACTGTTTTTCGGTCGCGCTCCACCTGCGGGCGGTTGGGCATTGACGCCGGTGACGGACGATCGGGCTCCCGTCATCATAGATACGGACAAGCTCCACCCATTAACCCGCTTGCTGAACCTGAATAACGTGGTGATTCTCAACAGCGCCGTCGTTATTGCGCCACAAGGGGCTACAGAGTTGATTACCGGCAACATAGGTAGTTTGTTCGCGATCTCCCCGCGTCAGGGATTTGAGGATGCGGTGCTCGGTTTCGGAATGCTGGCTGCGGATGACCAGGGAGGGAGCTGGAATACGCAGTGGTGGCGAGACCGCAGTTTTCCCGTGTTTATTTACAACGTGGTGCGTTACTTGGGGGGGAGTCTGGGGACGTTGTCGACACCATCTTACCAGCCGGGCGCACCTGTATTGATTCGCACGGAAGGCACAATTGACACGGTTCGAGTCGTCAAGCCGGATCGGACCAGTACTGAATTGAGTCGCGATGGGCAGGCCACATTTGTTTTTGATGACGCGAACCAGCAGGGTGTCTATCAGGTCTACGAAAGCGGCCAGTCACGGCCACTGCAGCAGTTCTCCGTCAACCTTTTCGATGCGATGGAAAGTGATCTGGTGGTGCGGGATCTCAATATCAACGACACCACGGTGAAAGCGACTGTGGGGCTGATACCCATTCGTCGAGATCTATGGAAATGGTTGGTGTTGCTCGCGCTCGGGCTACTCGCGTTTGAGTGGTATGTCTACAACCGACGAGTCTACATTTGACCTTTCTGAGGCGTGGTCCGCTTGCCGCAGCTTCCGTCGACGGCGGCTACACGTGGCCTACCGGGTTGGCAGTGCATTCAGATCGAACATTTCAGGCCCAGCATGCTCAGTGACGACGTGTCCAAAGAGGGTGTGCGCGTTTGCGTCGTAGATCGTGACGGGGAGCAGTTGTCCTGCCTGACGCGGGTTTCCGTCCCAGACAACAATGCGATCGCAGTGAGTGCGCCCCGTCATCTGGATGATAGGGCCTTCACTGGGATGACGGATTTCGCGTTTGCTGGGGCCCTCAACAAGGACGTCGACGCTGCGTCCCAGGAACGCTTGATTGTCGACTTCACTGATTTCGTTTTGCAGGGACAGCAGTTCCTGATTGCGGCGTTGTTTCACTTCCAGTGGTACGTCATCCGGCAATTGGTCGGCAGCTTTGGTGCCCGGTCTTTCACTGTACTTGAAGATGAAACTGTTCTTGAATCGGTACTTGTTTACTGCCGCGACGGATTTGTCAAAGTCGTCTTCGGTTTCACCACAGAAGCCGACGATGAAATCGCTCGAGATGGCAGTCCCGGGAATCGTTTCACGAATTCGTGTCATCATCTCGTCGTAGATCTCGAAGGTGTACCCCCGTTTCATCCGCCGCAAAACCCGATTTGATCCGCTTTGCAGCGGAAGGTGCAGGTAGGGGGAGACCTTGGAGAGATCGCGTATTGCGTGCAGCAAGTCATCGGTCATGTCGCGAGGGTAATTGGTAACGAATTTCAAACGTTCGATACCTTCGATCTGGTGTAGGCGCGCTAATAGATCGGACAAGCGGGTTACAGTGTCACCTGATTGGTGACGGTAGCTATTGACTGTTTGACCTAACAGAATGAGTTCACGGGTGCCCTGATCGGCGAGCACGCGTGCTTCGGATTCGATTTGTTCCGGGGCGCGACCTTGCTCCGGACCACGTGTGTTTGGCACCACACAATAGGTGCAGAATTTATCGCAACCAATTTGGATCCGTAGATAAGCCTGGTACGGTGAAGATCGCATGTCGGGGTCACGCAACGGATCGAAAGTTTCATGGCTGCGTTTGATTTCATCGAGTGATCCGTCGCGCCGCCCTAGTCCGACGGCAAGTTGTTGTTCTGTGCCGGCTCGGGCCTCCTCAATCAACCTGGGTATTTCCTGCAACTGACCCGGGCCAACTACGAAATCGACGTAGGGAGCACGTCCAAAAATCAGCTGCTGATCTTTTTGGGCCATACACCCCATTACACCGATGGTGACATCAGGGTGTCGTTGTTTGTGGTCTTTGAGCTTGCCAAGTGAACCGTAGGTTTTTTCTTCGGCTTGCTGTCGAACACTACACGTATTGAAAAGTACCGTATCCGCTTGTTGAGGCTGGCTGGTCAGTTCGTAGCCCTGACGCCGCAAATTAGCGACCACCATTTCACTGTCCAGCATATTCATCTGGCAGCCAACGGTTTCAATGTAGAGTCGTTTGGGCATGGTGGCGTAATTTCGAGCTGGCGAGTCAAACTATGTCAGGCCAATATTGAACAACCATCCTACCGCGCCGAGCGGCAGAGCAAAGCGGGGCTTTAGCATGGTGGGTAGAAGGTGTTCAGGGTGTTTGACCCGACATGGGACCAGCGGAGTCATGAAACAACCTAGAGAGGGCCGCCTGGCGGAACTGGAAAATTTTGCGCAGATCGTGTTTCACAAAAAGGCTGTGGATCAGCGCGCCACCAGGAACTCGGTAGTCGACGATGTCGCGAACGACGGTATTCGAGCCAGCTTCCAGGAATATGTGTTCATGGTGCCAGCGACGATAGGGGCCTTTCAATTGTTCGTCGACAAACCGGAATGGCGGTTCCCAAACGCGGATTCTGGTTTTCCAACGCACGGGAAGCCCATGGAGTCGCAAACGGTAGTCGATCAGGGTACCGCTATGAATGTCGAGTGGAGGTGATGTGAGGACTGCAAAGTGTAGCCAGGCGGGTGTGATACGTTCCAGTTGAAACGCATCCGCAAAAAAGGAAAAAACGTCTTCCCGCGGTCCTGGAAGCGTCTGCTCTGCTACCAGCTGATACTCGCCGGGAACTTCGCGGCGAGGGCCAATCGAAAGCGTTGGTCCCGCTCCATTTGGCGGCAGGGGGAACGGGGGAGTGCGCGGAGGACTGGTAGTCATGGGGCCTCATTTTGCCTTGCAGATGGAAAATTGAAAAGTGCTAGAGAGACGTTCGACGCAGGGGCCGGGCAGGTGTCACTGTGCCAGAACCTGCTGCGTTAATCCCAAGGGGCGTTGGTTCAACGGGTAGGGTTGGGTATACAGGAACCAGGGAGGCTCTTGGACGTCTAGAGCCCCGTTGTTTGTGGGTTTGGAGAGGGATGGCGACTCATGCCCAAGATCTGGGAAGGTGAACTGGCCGGCAGGGGCTCTCAATTTGCGGTGGTGGTTTCGCGCTACAACGAGTCCATTACGGCGCGTTTGCTCGAGGGAGCCCTGCAGACACTGGAGGTGGCAGGGGTGACAGAGGATGCGATCCACGTCGCCTGGGTTCCGGGAGCCTGGGAGATTCCTCTGATTGCTGCCAGGTTTGCCCGCTCTCGAGGTTACGCAGGCGTGATATGTCTGGGAGCGGTCATTCGGGGCGAAACGACACATGATCAGTACATTAACCAACAAGTGAGCGAGAGTCTGGGGCGTCTGGCGCTAGAGGAAGATGTGCCTGTTGGTTTTGGCTTGTTGACCTGCAATTCGCTCGAACAGGCTATCCAGCGAGCGGGAGGCGCTGTTGGCAATAAGGGCGTCGAGTGCGCCGAAGCGGTGTTGCGGATGGCCGACTTGATTAGCCGGTTGCCGTCAGAGGCTCGCTAAAGTACATTTGCCGGGCTGTCTGCGTTATCCGCACGTTATGCAACGGTCGGTGTGACCCCCTCCGGGTCGCGACTGTGTCTGCTTGGTGTTTTTCGAGGCTGGCTGCCCGTGTGGAGTGGCTGGTTCAAGGCTGCAATGAGTCGTCGTTCACGAGCCCGCGAGGTGGTATTGCAAGTGCTTTATCAGGATGACTTGAATCCTGATTCTCTGCACAGCGTGACGGACGACTTTCTTACGAGCCGATTGCTTGGGGACGCTGAACTGATCGCCTTTGCCAGGTCTTTGCTCGCGGGCGTCCGCTCCCAGCGCGCGTCTCTCGACACGGTGCTGGAAACACACACCGAGAATTGGCAGTTAAGTCGCATGGCGGCAACCGACCGTAATGTACTTCGCCTGGCAGCGTTTGAGATTCTCCATGCCGATACGCCTGGTCCTGTAGTGATCGATGAAGCGGTTGAATTAGCGCGGCGATTTGGTGCGCGTCAATCTTCACAATTTGTTAACGGTGTTTTGGATCGCGTATTACGTGAATCTCTGAAGTGAACTCGGAGTTGTAACATTCCAGGGTGATCGCGTGGACGGCGATCCTCCTGGCAGCCTGTAGTAGGGCCCAAGACAGCTTGCTGCCGGGACGGTAAAATACGTCCTCGATGAGTTGTCTGGCATCTATGGCTGGAGCGGAATGGATGGGGCTTTTTGATCGAATCAAACGCGGACTGGAAAAAACCGCGACAGTTCTCAGTACGGATATTCGCGATCTCTTCAAAGCCGAAGGACGGCTGGTCGATGATGCGTTCCTGGGCGAGATCTTTGCAATTCTCGTGAAGACCGATATGGGTGGGGGCCCCGCCACGGAGATTCGTGATCAAATTCGGACTGAATTTCGGGGCCGCGTCATTCAGATGTCCGACGCGTTTGCTGTGATCAAACGCAAAGTGGGCGAATTGTTGGCGCAGCCACCGCAACCATTGCGGTTTGCTGAGACCGGGCCGACGGTGATCATGGTGGTCGGCGTGAATGGCTCTGGAAAGACAACTTCGATCGCCAAATTAGCGACGCTCTGCAAAAACCAGCGCAAGAGTGTTGTGTTGGGTGCGGCGGATACCTTTCGGGCTGCCGCTGTTGAGCAGTTGACGGTTTGGTCGCAACGCATTGGGGTCGATATCGTGACAGGCGCCGCGAACAGTGATCCTGCGAGTGTTGCCCACCGTGCAGTTGCCAAGGCTGTCGAGGAAAACGCAGACGTGTGTATCATTGATACCGCGGGTCGCCTGCAGACTCAGGTAAATCTGATGCGCGAGTTGGAGAAAATTCAGCGTGTTGTGCGTGCCCAGATTCCCACTGCGCCACACGAAGTGTTGTTGGTCCTGGATGCTACCGCAGGACAAAATGGCGTCAGCCAGGCACGGGGGTTCTCTGATGCGGCTGGGTGCACCGGAATCGTGCTCGCCAAACTGGATGGCACCGCCAAGGGAGGCGTGGTTATTCCCATTCGACAGCAGTTTGACCTGCCCGTTGTCTTTGTCGGCGTAGGTGAGCAGCCGGATGATTTAGTTGTCTTCGACGTCGAACCGTTTGTCGACGCTTTGTTTGCGGAAGTCTAGGCAACAGGTATCGCATCACACCAGCCTGTCCGTGATGTTCGGCAAGATTCGTGACTGGCGGTGAAGGTGTTTTCTGGCCAGCTGTGCGGAGCAGCCCGCAGACTGCTACACTGAAGACCATGCCCGAGCAAACAAAAAAACCGAGACGTTCGCGTGTACCGAGAAAGACGGGAGCGGTGAACGCCCAGAATTTGCTGGAACGGATTGACCAGCACTACCACCACTTGAATGCCGGCTTGGATGCGTTGGAGGCGCGGTTGGAGGCGAACGGTGGTATGGGCGATGCTGATGCGGTCGAGTCAATTCGCCGGAAACCTCGCTAGCGTGCCATTGGCCTTCAGGACGTACCTTCGTCAGTCAACCCAGATCCTGCGTGTACGTCCTGACGTTCCGTGGAATTTGTTTTAAAGGTTGGCAGAGGTAGGTCACTGGGAAGGTCGATTGGGCTGGGCATCCGCTTGTTTTTCCGTGTCTCCACCGTGAGCCGCAGCACAACAAACCACAAGAGTGTCACGGTCATCAGCATTCCGAGTAACGCGAAGACTGCCTCACGGACCAGCTGATTTCCCAGTTGCCGGACAGGGTCGATGGCACCGCCCTCTTTTTCTTGCACCATCACAATCAGATCGGTTACCTGCCCTGCTGCCGGGGAACTTGTGTTCGATGCCGGAAGCCGAACACGCTCGAGCGCGGCAATCCATGTTTCCTGCTGGGGGTGTGGTTGGTCTGCAGCGGAGAGCGGGTCGCGGTACCGATAGTTCGAGTCTTTCGCGATCCGATTGAGTTGTTCTCGTGACACTTCAAACTGACGGGTATCCTGGGCAGGCGCATCGGGATCGTCACTGTCACCGGTTTGTAGTGGGTGCTGCAAGATGACCCCTGCGTCGTCACCTCGCCGCCCATCAATGAGTACTGCAAAACGGTCTAAGGGTTGTGTTTGGCTTCCCGTCTGCCGCGGTTGTTCCTGCCCGAGAAACTCAAAGCCGCCAATTCTCACGGTGAACACGAGGACGCCGGCGAATTCACCGGTGCCATCGGGATACTCGAAAACAGGGGTCGAGATGCCAATTTTCCAGGTCCTAGTCGTTGTGCTCTGGAACGCAGCGGATAAGTGCGCACTTTCAATATGGGAGACCTCCGGCGGCCGGATTTGTTTGTCAGCCAGGTCGTTTGGGCCTCCATGGAAGTAAGTGCGGTAGGCGAAATTCTTGCCCACGGATTGCGAGCGGATGGAAGGATTATCATAGGCAACTGCCACGATGGTGCCCGCCGCGTCGAGGGCAAAGAGGCTCGCAAATCGAGGTTGCAGGCCTTTTTCTTGATCCGACCGCAGGTAAAACTGTAGTCGCTGGTTCAAATACTCGCGTAGCTTCAACCGGTCCGCGTTCTCGGAAAAGACAGATCGAAGTCTGTCGAAAGCAGTTCCTTTGGGCTGCAGCGTCGCCATTTGTTTGAGCGGCTCTGAGCCACGCACTCTGTGGAAGCTGTTATGAAATGCAGGTTCACGGGCCTCTTGTTTGGCGACCTCGAAATACCGTTTGATTTCATCTTCAAGGCGTCTAGCAATGTGGAAAGCGGCGAAGCGATTACTTTCGTAGGCCCGTCGCCTGATTGCGTCGGTCGATTGGTCAGTCGCCTGTTGATAGCCACGCCAAGCAAAGATGCTCATCAAGCAGAGAAGGGCTAGTGGGCCGACGACCCCCAGTACCATCAGTGGACGTCGCAGACGTGTCCGGGATCGAATACGCAAAGCGTCGAGGATGTGCTCTACAGATGCGTACCGATCATTGGGGTTGTGGGCCAGACAACGTTGCACGATTTCCGCCAGCGGCCGGTCCAGTATCCCACGGAGTGCGAGGTCGGCGCTGATCGGTGGCGCAGCTTCCAGTAGCGCCTGATATTGCTCCAACCGCTGGGGGAGACCGCCGGAGGCGTCTATGGCGTCGACCACTTCGTCATTGCGATAGGGTGGTTTGCCAGTAAGCATGGTGTACAGCAGAGCGCCCAGCGCATAAACGTCCCAGCGCGGGTTGGGCTTTGCCTCCAGGCTGGCCTGTTCAGGCGCCATGAAAAAAAGGGTGCCCAACGCCGGTGATTGTTCTGACGAAAGGCGTGATTGTCCAAAGTCCGCAAGACGCGGTTTGTGGTCTTCGTCGAGAAGAATGTTGGCTGGCTTGATGTCGCAATGCAGGACTCCTTTGCTATGGGCGTGCTGTAAACCCACCGCAATTTCACGAAACAGCTCGACCGCCTCGCTGACAGGTAGCGTTCCGCTTTTCTGGAGATAGTCGTCCAGTGAGCCATTTTCCACGTACTCCATCACATAGTACGGTGGGGTGGCGTCCCAGCCGACATCCAGTAACTGGACGACGTAGCGGTCGGCGGCCAGGAAAACGAGCTTTTCGGTTTCGCGATCCAGCAGGGACCAATCCAGACCACTCTGGTGCAGGTAGAACTTGATCGCTACTTTTCGGCGGGTCGTGGTATCGATGCCAATCCAGACTTCGCCGTAGGCGCCGCTTCCCAGGAAATGCTGCAATTCGTAGCCGGGAACCTCGGCCGGAGGCCGGGCGCGGCGCAGGCTCAAGTCCTTTGTGCGCTCAAGGTCTTTGCTGGATTGCTGCTCTGTCCGATCGCCCGCCATGCCAACCATCGTAGCACATCGAGCCTGAGACGTGGGGACCAGAAATGTAGAGTTGACTTTGAAGTTCGTCTGGTCACGAACGCCACTGAGACCTTTATGCACCCGACGCCGTCAAAGCGCGCGGCGGTACCGTTTGGGTGGACGTCGCAGCATTTCTGCAGGTGGTTCACGTTTCGGTTGAGCGCTGGCAGTGGATTCGGAGGGTGGCGTCATTCCCGTGATGCCCTCAATGTCATCACGGACCAGTTCTCGGTTAATCCGCTGTTCAATCTTTGTCAGTTCGGAGCCTTCGTCAGGGGCGACAAACGTGAAAGCAACGCCTTCTCGTCCCATGCGGCCGGTGCGACCAACGCGGTGTACATAGTCATCACTGAACTGGGGCGTGTCATAATTGACGATGTGCGAGATATTACTGACGTCGATGCCGCGCCCGACGACGTCGGTCGCGATCAGGTACCTTAGCTTGCCGGTTCGGAAAGCACCCATCACGCGGTCCCGCGCGCCCTGTGGCAGGTCACCATGAATGCAGCCCGCGTTGTCGAACTGTTTGTCAAGTCTTTGAAAGATCCGCTCAGTGCCCCGCTTGGTGCGGCAGAAGACAATTGCTTGCTGGGGTTGTTCGCGTTTCAGCAACTCGACGAGTAGTTCAAATTTGCGATCGTTTTCAACGGTAAAATAATACTGATCGATGGTCTCGACGGTGATTTCTTTAGGGCAGAAGTTGAGCGTTTCGGGTTCATACATGTAGCGTTTGGCAAGACGCAAAATAGGGGGTGGCAGTGTGGCACTAAACAACATCGTCTGACGATCTTCAGGACACCGGCGGAGAATTTTTTCGATGTCAGGGCGAAATCCGATGTCGAGCATGCGGTCGGCTTCGTCGAGCACGACGCACCAGAGATCATTGAGGACCAGCGAACCTCGCTGAATGTGATCAATGACTCTCCCAGGCGTACCGACCACGATTTCGACGCCGCGACGAAGTTTCTCGATTTGTCCACGGATGGGTTTGCCACCGTAGACTGCCAGAGAGCGCGCTCGTGTGCCGTGGGACAGCTTGCGAATTTCCTGGTCCACCTGCACAGCCAGCTCTCGCGTCGGACAGAGGATCAGGGCTTGGGGATTGGTTGTTTCACCGGGAGGATCGAGCAGGTCGATGATCGGGATTGCGAAGGCTGCCGTTTTACCGGTACCGGTTTGAGCCTGCCCAATCACATCGTAGCCATCGATGGCCCTGGGGATCAGGCCGCCTTGAATCGGGGTGGGCGCGTTGTATCCTGCTTTGATGAGAGCATCACGCATAGTGCGTGAAAGGTCTATTTCATCAAAACTGGTGCTCGGTTCTGCGGTTTCTTTTGCCAATTCCTGGGTTGCTCCGAACTGCGGTATGTTGCTCGAAAGTTAGCACTCGAATTGGTGGTGGTCAACGGCCGATTTTCATAGGCTGGCTGCCGCGCCTGGGCGGGAGCGGTCCAGGAAAGCCCACAGATCGTTGCGGATAGCAGCCCGGCCAGCGCGTCCCGGGGTTGCCATGCATCACGTCCTCGGCGGCTGGGAACGGACCGCCACGCAGAGCCGTAAGTATCTGTTTGTAAATAGCTTGCGATGCAAGATGTGGATGTGTAGATCGTAACGAACGTTGTTGTGGCTGGCTGCCGCGGCTCGTTTTTCACCAGGTCCGGGCCAGGCCTGGCGTGCTATTCAGCTGGGCTCAGCACCCGCATAATTCGGATATGAGCGTTTCCAGAGAGGGGTAGCAATGCGCGCTTTTATACCAATATTTCTGATCATGCACCTGATTGGGTCTGGCGTTTGCCCGTTGCAGGGGCAGGAACCCGAGACGATTCTCGGGAATCCGCTGGGCGGCGCGATTGATTTTCACGTGCATTCGGGGCCGGACAGCTTTACCCGCAGCATGACTGATCTGGAAGTGGCTCGCTTGGCGCGGGACCGGGGTATGCGAGCGATCGTACTCAAAAATCATTTTACGATGACCGCAGATCGTGCGTGGTTGGCGGAACGCCTGACTGGGATGCAGTGTTTCGGCGGAATTGTCCTCAACCGAAGTGTGGGAGGCGTGAATCTGGAGGCCGTCAGGAGGATGGTGACCTTCACCGGAAATCGTGGACGGGTGGTCTGGCTACCAACGTTTGATGCGGAAAATCATGTTCGGCGTTTCTCCGAAGACCGTCCGTTTGTCCCTGTTGTAGAACAGGGACAGCCAGTCGTCGCGGTGCGCGACCTGTTCAAGTTGATTGTGCGTCACCAGCTCGTACTGGAAACCGGGCACTCATCAGCTGCGGAGTGTCTGATCTTGATTCGAGCTGCCCGCGCTGCCGGTGTGGAGAAGATCCTCGTGACGCATGCGATGGCTGATCCGGTCAGGATGTCGATCGAGCAAATGCGTCAGGCTGCAGCTCTTGGCGCAAAGTTGGAATGCGTGTGGTTGTCCAACTTACAGGGCCCCCGTTCTCATTTGGCGAGCATGCGCCACTGGAAGCAGGTAACCACTCAGGAGTATGCCGATGCGATTGCAGAAGTGGGGGCAGAGCACTTTGTGCTGGCATCGGATCTTGGCCAGTATCTGAATCCTGTTCACACCGATGGACTCAAAGCTTTCGTAATCGGTTTGCGAAAATTTGGGATCGACCAGCGGCAGATTGATCGCATGGTGCAACAGAACCCGGCAGAATTACTGGGGTTGCCCAAGGCTAGCAAGGCAGCAGCCAAAGGACACGCTGGGCGGCGGCCGGCGGAAACACCGGCTGATGGTGTACGTTGTCAATAGGCATTACTGCTGCGGATTCGGTGATCAGACCGGAAAGAACGCAGCCACAGGGGAATTGGCGTGTTGTGCTGGATGCGATAGAGATAGAGTCTGGGAACTTCCGCTGGCTTCATGGCGGCGGTTGATTGGTGTCTTTTGAGAGAACGGGAAGTCTAGATGCGGATTGTGCTTTGCTATCCTGTGGAAGAACAACATCGACAGCAGATTGCGGCGGCGGCGCCAGATGCTGAAATTTGTGATGCCGGGCAGCAGCGGATTGCGGAGGAAATCTTGCAGGCTGACGTCTTTATCGGGCATGCCAAGGTACCGGTTCCCTGGGACCAGGTGGTCGCTCAGGGCCGCCTCAAGTGGATCCAGTCGTCCGCGGCTGGGATGGATCATTGTCTGGTGCCTGCGGTCATTGACTCCGAGATCCCGGTGACCAGCGCTTCTGGGTTGTTTGCCGATCAGGTCGCGGAGCAGGCGTTGGCCCTATTACTCGGACTATTACGCAGCCTGCCGACGTTTTTTCGAGCCCAGCAGCAACGCGAGTTCATTCGCAGGCCCACCGCGGATCTGCACGGCAAGACGGTGGGGATTGTCGGTTTTGGCGGTAACGGGCGCCGGATCGCAGAAGTCTTGGCGCCATTTCGGACGCGCATCCTGGCGACAGATCTGTTTCCCGTAGATCGGCCACCCTGGGTGGAGCATTTATGGCCTGCGGAACGATTAGATACGTTACTGGCTGAGAGTGACGCAGTGATACTCTGCTTGCCTCTCAATGCGTCGACGAGTGGGTTGATTGATCGAGAGCAGTTGGCCAGGATGCGCAAGAACAGTCTGCTGATCAACGTGGCGAGAGGTCCCGTGGTTGTCGAGAACGATCTGACGAAAGCCCTCCAAGCCGGTACCTTGGGTGGGGCGGGACTCGATGTTACCGAAGTCGAGCCGTTGCCTGAGGAGAGTGATCTCTGGAGTCTTCCAAACGTCATCATTACACCTCACGTAGGAGCCCAGTCTGCGCACCGGGTTGATGCGACTACCGATTTTGCCTGTGACAATCTCCGGCGTTTTCAGGAAGGACGTCCGTTACGAAACCTGGTTGACAAACGGCTGGGATTTCCAGTGCCCGCCACTACTGCGGGACACAGTGAGTCGGAGTGCTAGCGGGTGGTTCGGAGGCTGGTCAGGATATGACGTGCAGGGTTATTCTCGTGGCCCAGGTTCGGTGCCCTGGGGATTCCAGCTCGCTCGCTAAAACGCCGAGCAAGCTCGACACAGTGCCCAGCAAGGTCAGGTAATCACTCTAGACTCCTGCCTCGTTGCACGGCTACACTACGGAAGCAACGCGTCAGGTGGCCAGGTCGTGCGGGCTGCAAGGCGGGGAGAGCGGGTACGCAGGACGATTACTTTGACCGACGGACTCGCTACGTAACGCACGTCGAGAGAGACGCGTGCCGGGGCATCCGCCTCGAGACCTCTTTATTATTTGCCATGCTGACGACGACGCGGACTAACCCCAATGCAACTGAGAACGCCGAAGGGGTTGCTGTAGGCCGTGGGCTAAACAAGCTTGTTCCGCGTTTTGAGTCTATTCTCAATAGCCAGCGTCTCAACTGGACGTGCTACCATCGATTCAATCGACGCCTGGGATCCGGTGGTCAGGGTGTCGTATTTCTTTCCGAACGCCGCGGAGCTGACAGCTTTGCGTTGCCTGTGGCGTTGAAGATTTTCTCTCCTGAACGGTATGCGACAGCCGCCCTCTACCACGCAGCTATGGAACGGATGGCTCATGTGGCTTGCTGTGTAGCACGCATTCAGCAGGACAACTTGTTGGACGTTCACAATGTTGTGGATCGTGATTCACTACGGATCATGGTGATGGAGTGGGTTGAGGGGTATGACCTTTATCGTCTCCAGCTTCCCTGGATGCTGAGTTGTGTTGAGGGCCGTGTGAGCACCCGTCGCTGGGAATATCTCAACCGTGTTGTTGTGACGCGCGGTCCTGAGCAGTCGCTGTTTCGGCCTGGGGTGGCGGTAGCGGTCGTCCGTGATTGTCTGGCTGCCCTCTCCGCGTTGCATTGCGAGGGCATTGCCCATGGCGACATTAAGCCTTCGAATATCATGCTCAAATGTACAGGAGCTGCGAAGATCATCGACATTGGCTCGGCATTTGAGCTTGATGATCCGCCCGCCTGTCGCACCTGTACCCCTGCTTATTCCGCTCCGGAAGTTCTGGAAGGTGACGTTCCCACACCACTCAGTGATCTGGCGTCACTGGGGTACGTGCTGATCGAGCTCCTGGCAGGCCGGCGTTTGTTCAGAGAAGCCCAGACGCGGCAGGAACTGCTGGTGGCAAAGAGGGAGTTGCCCACAAGACTCCACGAATTTGTGCCGCGAGAAGTGGCTGTGAACGAGTTGTTGATGAAGTTTTGCCGTGGCCTGATCGCCGCGGACCCCAATCGCCGGTTTCCCAGTGCGGAGGCTGCTGAGCTGGTGGAATTCGGCGCGGCGGATTTCCATCGCCAGTTAATCCATGGAAACCTGGCTAGTGAGTACGACAGCGAGATTCGCAAGTGGCTGGAAGAATTGCGGGATTTGGAAGCGTAATTACGTTAACCAGTCGACTGACGGCCTGACGCGTGGCAGTGTCTGGGCAGGTACCGGTTTTCGATGAACAGGGCTTCGGTTAGACTCTCCAGTTCGGCGAGGGTGTAGCTCAGTCGGTAGAGCAACGGACTTTTAATCCGTAGGTCCAGGGTTCAAGTCCCTGCACCCTCACTCGACTTGCGACGATGTGTGACCCAGAGTGTGAACCAGAGGGGGAGCATTTCTGGGCTCATATCGGAGTATCTCGCGGATCTACGCCCGCTTCTTATGGGTGGTTTCAGGTATGCATGAGTGCTACGCGATCCTGCAAGTCCTGTCCCCACCCTCTCTGTGACCAAATGGGGTGGGATCTTGGACCGAGGCATAGTCTGACGGCAAAAGTGTGGCTGATGACGTGCGCGGCGGCTGGTACCCGATTGGTGGTGCTCTACTGGCTCCGCCGTCTACGAGCGGGGGGGCCCGCAACGCTAGCGGCAGGTTGATGGCGGACGGAGGGCCCCGGTTAGTTGATTTCCTGGTCTTAACTGTGCGGCCGTCCGGGCAGTCCCCGGCTTGGCAGGAGCAGAATTTCCCCTGGACACGGTTCCCCGATTCCGGCTACGCTCTTCCCCGCCTGACATTCCCTGCGATTTGAGGACGTTTCATCATGCGCACGCTTGTGACCATGTCCTGCCTGCTTGGCCTGCTGGTGACCGGTTCCCAGGCGGCTGATTTCCACGTCGATACTGACATTTACGTGGGTCAGGGCAAAAGTCCTGTGGCCAAGACTCTGACCGTCTTCCTCGATGGAAAAGTCTATGATTTTCTACTGACGGGGCCGCAGGAGATTACGATCTTTGAACCGACCGCCGGGGCGATTCATTTGATCGACCCACGCCGGAAGGTGCGGGCCACCTTGACGACCAGGCAGCTACAAGACCTACTGGCGCGGGTCAAAGTCGAGGCGATCCAAGCGAACAAACTGGCGGTTGTGAAGCCAGAGGTAAAATTTGAGTTTGATGCGAAGCAGAAGTCGGTAAGTCTGCTGACAGAGCGGATGCGTTATCACGTCAAAGGCAAGGAGCCTCGTTTCCCAGAGGCGGTAGCCCAGTACCGGGAATTTGCTGATTGGATTGCTCGTTTGAACGCGATACGGGATGGATTTCCACCGTTTATCCGCACCGAACTGAACCGCCAATTGGCAGAACGCGGGTGGTTGCCACAGGAAGTCGAACGCGTGGCGGAAGGCCGTCGTTCCAGTGGCAGGACACGAATCCGTTCACATCACATACCCTACTGGACACTGACGAAACAAAACCGCAAGCGGGTCACGCGTGCCAACGCACACCTGGTTGAGTTTGAGCTGGTTACGCTGGCGAATTATATGCGGGCGCGAAAAATCGCGTCTCGACCCCAGCAGACGCGCTAGTTGTGCGCAATTTCAGCAGCCGGTTGGTGGTTTCTCTGCGGAACGCACTGCAGCGGGGGCCCGGTTCTTCTTTGAGTCGTTTCCACAGACTGTGGCGCTTGTTTTTCTGATGGCGCGCGAGGTTGCTGGTGCCGTGGTGGGGCAACCGTTAGGATGATGCCCGGGAGATGGTGCCGGTTTACCATCTGCGAGGGGTTAGAGGTTTTTCCAGTTGCCAGGAGGTGGGCTATGTTTGTGCTACGCGTTGTTTTGGTGGCGACGGTGCTGTTGTCGGGAGTCACTGTGCGGGCAGCGGACTTCAAGGTCGTCAAGCAGGAGGATCGTGGTGTCAAGGTAATGCTGGCGGGAGAAACCTTTACTGAGTACCTGGTGAAATCTGGCCATAAACCGGTCTTATACCCGCTGATTGGTAGCGGCGGTGAAGAACTGACCCGTCGATACCCATTGCAAGAGGCGGTCGAAACCGAACGTTCGGATCATATTCACCATCGTTCCTTCTGGTTTACACACGGCGATGTCAACGGCATTGATTTCTGGGGGGAGAGTGAGAAGAGCGGCCATATTTTGCACCGTGAATTTCTTCAGGTGCGCGGGGGCCAGACGGCTCTGATTTCGACCCGCAATGACTGGGTCGATCCAGCCGGAGAGACGCACTGCTCCGATGTGCGCACATTGACGTTCGGTGCGGATCAAGAACACCGTTGGGTCGATTTTGATATTACGATCACGGCGGCACGCGATGTTAAGTTTGGCGACACCAAAGAGGGGAGTTTTGGTGTCCGGCTGGCCGGCACTATGAAAGTGGACGCCAAGCTCGGTGGCAAAATCCTTAATAGTGAGGGGCAAACAGACAAAGGTGCCTGGGGCAAGGCGGCCAAGTGGGTTGATTATGTTGGGCCAGTTGGTGAGAAAACGGTAGGCGTGGCGATTCTCAATCACCCCAGCAGTTTCCGCTTTCCCACCCACTGGCATGTACGAACCTATGGCCTGTTCGCAGCGAACCCATTTGGCTTGCATCACTTTTACGGCGACAACAGTATTGATGGCGGGCACACGATGAAGAAGGGCGAGTCCTTCTCGCTCCATTATCGAGTTCTGCTGCACCAGGGTGACACAGCGGCCGGTAAAGTGGCCGAGGCGTTTGCCGAATACGCAAAGACCGATCGGCAAGTGGCTATGGATGCAGAGCAGCCCGCTCGTGCACGGCCATTGCTGGGGTTAGTGCGGCGCCTATTCGGGCGACTGGGCCAATAGCTGAGGGGGGCTGCTGCGGACTGCGGAACTCGGCCGCGGCGCTGCCAGGCCGTCACATCGGGCAGTTGGTGCGATCGTCGCCTGTACCAGTTTGAGACGAGAGCATGGGAGGCGACCGGTATTGCTGGCTGGGTCTTAGCCTGTTTTGACGTGTTTTTTGATTTGCTCGGGGGCGAAGAACAGTTTTATCTCGCAAAAACGGCTGGTAGCAATAGAGACGTTTGTGCCTCTAGGGTCGAAACCAGATCTGCGACGACGTAGGCTATTTGTTTTTTCTAGATTAACTAGTCGGTCCAAAGTACCGATAGTCTACTTTGTCCTTGGTTTATTCATACGCTTCTGCCGCCTTGTTCATTATTTGGGGTGGGCAGAGAATTGCTTTCGGGAGGTCGGTTTTATTATGCCTGAGCCGGTACAGATTGCCGATTTGGCGGAATTGAGGCAGTATGTTCACCAAACCCTGTGCGACCAGAATGAGTTAGAGTTCGGCGCCTTCCATATGACAGAAAGGCAGCTTTTGCGCAGCCAGCGACCGTGCGGCAGGTATTTCTGCCTGCATGGGCCTCGTAGCGTACGATTTGTCGCAATCTGGGATTCTGAGCGGAATTCGGTGTTGTTTTACGGTGCGACAGGTGAACGCCGTGAACAGACGCGGCTGAGTTCGGCCGGTGCGTTGGTACCTGTCGGTTGATGTGGCAACTGCCGAAGTGGTTGCTGGCTTGCGAGAATGTGCTTTGATGTCGGCATGGATGGCCGGCCAATACCGAACGGAGGATGGCGATGTTGGTCCTTTCAAGGAAGGAAGGCGAACGTATCAAGTTGGGCGAGGATGTCGTGCTGACGATTGTGCGACTCTCCGGCGATAACGTTCGTGTGGGCATCGATGCCCCGGCTGAAATGGTTGTACTCCGCGACGAATTACAGGCATTTGCCACGTCCACGGACACCGGTACGGCTTCCAGCGGAACTTGATGATAGTACCGATGAAGACGGTTTTGAGGCCAGCGCGGTAATTGTCGCTCTGGGGCGGGCCGCCTTCACTCCTCTTGATCGTGCGATCGGCTCTCTTTTGTGGCGCGATCTGCCATTCCAATCCGCCAGCCCAGACCGCTGGTGTGGGAGCCAGGGTACCCAGCCGGTCCACGCCTTGGTGCATTCAGTAAGCCGGAACCAATAAACCGCTCCTGGCCAACGCAAAGCTGTCTCTGCGAGGCTTGCATCTAACCGCCCGGGATTTGACAATTTGCGTGTTGGGGGTTAGCCTAGTGCGCTTGTTCCATACCTCGCTGTAGATCGAGCTCGCCAGTGAAATGTAGTGGCGGGTTTCCTGCCTTAGGTCTGTGATTTGACACGGTGAAACGCCGGTTTTGTTGCGTCTGGCCGTGATTAGAATTTGGTAACCTCAAATCAGGTGAATTTCTTCACGCCGGTTCGATTTTTGGCCGCACGTGCACCGTAACACGGGAGATCGTTACATGAAGTGCTTAGGTAACAATATTGGTCGTCGCGGTTTTATGCATGTCGGATTTCTAGGCGGCCTGGGGCTGACCTTGTCCGATTATTTTCGGATCCAGGCGCAAGCGGACCAGAAGTTCTATGAAAGTAAAGAGGGCCCAGCCAAGTCGGTAATCTTTATCTTTATGCCTGGCGGCATGTGTCACCAGGAAACCTTTGATCCGAAGCCTTACGCGCCGATTGAATACCGCGGCCCGATGAACAGCATTGATACCAAGGTCGAAGGTGTGCGGATCAACGAGGCTTGGAAACAAACTGCGCAGGTCGCGGACAAGCTGGCGATTTGCCGGTCCATGACACACGGTGAGGCCGCCCATGAACGTGGTACGCACAATATGTTCACCGGGTATCGGCCAAGTCCGGCTCTGATGTTTCCCAGTATGGGCAGCGTAGTAGCGCACGAATTTGGCCCCCGCAATAATCTCCCGCAGTATGTCTGCGTGCCAGGGCAGCCGAATCAGTTTGCTGGAACAGGCTATTTGAGCTCTTCGTACGCCGGTTTCAGCCTCGGTGCGGATCCGGCGAGCGGCAATTTCAAAGTGAAAGATTTGAATTTACCGGGTGGCGTGGACGAAGGGCGTTTCACTCGACGCCGGCGGATACTCGATTCCGTGAACAGTTACTTCAAGGCGAAGGAAAAGTCTGATTCGTTGGATGCCGTGGATACGTTTTACAACCGCGCTTATTCGCTGATTAGTTCCCAAAAGGCACGTGAAGCGTTTGATATTAATAAGGAAGACGGCAAACTCCGCGATGAGTATGGCCGTAATACCGCGGGTGCTCGCTTGCTGCTGGCTCGCAGGTTGGTGGAATCCGGCGTCCGTTTTGTCACTACGACGTACGGTGGTTGGGACATGCACAGCAATATCGCAGGTGGTATTCGCGGGCAGGTGCCGCCGTTTGATCAGGCATTCGGCGCGTTGATTCGTGACTTGACCAATCGAGGCTTGCTCGATTCGACACTCGTATGTATCGCTAGTGAGTTTGGCCGAACGCCGAAGATCAACGGGAACGCCGGCCGCGATCACTGGCCCAAAGTGTTCAGTGTGCTTATGGCGGGTGGTGGTTTGAAGCAGGGGATTGTCTACGGATCCTCTAACTCCACGGCAAGTGAGCCGGAGGAGAATGCGTTGACCGTCGAAGATTGGGCGACGACAATTTACAACCGCCTGGGTATCGTGGCGGACAAAGAACTGATGTCACCAGGCGATCGGCCCATTGAAATCGTCAATGGCGGAAAGGTCCGTAAAGAGTTGATCGTTTGAGCGGCCTGTATTGGGAATAGAACCTTAAGCGGGCCACGTTGACAAAGCGTGGCCCGTATTTCTTGGATAGTCGGAGAGAAGCCATGTCACGACGTTTTCTTCTTGTGCAGATGCACGTCACAGCCATCTTGTGCTTGACCCTCACTGCATGCGTCTTCGCGGCCTCGCCGCGTCTGGGCAGCATCACACCACGCGGTGTGCAACGCGGGCAGGAAATCGTTGTTTCATTCAATGGCTCGAATCTGGCAGATGCTGAGGAGATCTTCTTTTATGAAAATAAAGGGTTTGAAGTTACCAAGCTTGAGCCGGCTGGCGGTAACGTCAAAGTCACCATGAAGATCGCTGCCAATGTGCGACTTGGTGAACATGTCGCGCAGGTTCGTACGAAAACCGGTCTCTCGGATTATCGAACCTTTTGGGTCGAGGATCTGGCCGTAATCGAAGAAAAGGAACCCAATAGCGAGTTTGCTGCACCGCAGGCGATTGAATTGAACAAGGTCGTTAACGGGAATGTAGGCAATGAAGATGTGGATTACTACGTTGTCGAGGCCAAGAAGGGCCAGCGTATCTCGGCCGAAGTCGTCGCCATGCGATTGAGTACCGCGTTGTTTGATCCCTATGTGGCGATTCTCAATAGTGAGCGGTTCGAGCTTTCCGCCAATGATGACACGCCACTAGCGCTCCAGGATGCATATGCGTCGATTGTGGCTCCTGAAGACGGCAAGTACATCATTGAAGTCCGTGAAAGCGCTTATGCCAACGGGAATAATTATCGTCTCCATGTGGGGACATTTCCGCGGCCCACTGCTGCCTATCCGGCTGGCGGTAAAAAGGGTGAGGAAGTTGAGGTCAAGTTTCTGGGATTGCCCTCTGGTGAACTTGTGCAGAAGTTTGCTCTCCCTGCCGAGGACGTCACCGATTTTGGCGTGTTTGCAAAGGATGATGGTGGCATTGCTCCCACGCCCAATAATTTCCGTCTGTTTGAGCATGGGAATGCGTTTGAAACAGAACCGAATAATGAGATGGCGAAAGCTTCGCCCGTGGAATTGCCTTTGGCTTTCAACGGAATCATTCAGGAACCGAAGGATGTCGATTTTTTCCGGTTCAGCGCGAAGAAGGGACAGCAGTTTGAGGTCGAGTGCTACGCGCGGCGTATTCGCTCCGGGTTGGATCCTGTCATGAACCTCTACAAGGCCGATGGCGGTGGGGTCGCTGGGAATGACGACTCGCGCGGACCCGACAGCTACTTCCGCTTTAACGTGCCGGCGGACGGTGAATACATCATTCGAGTAACCGACCACCTGGGACGGGGTGGCCCGGATCTGGTTTATCGTATCGAGTTTCAGGCAATCAAACCAAGTCTCTCGTTGTCCATTCCGCGTGTCGAGCGATATGGACAGTATCGCCAGCAGATTTACGTGCCTCGCGGCGGCCGTTTTGCCACACTGATCAATGCGGGACGGGGAAACTTTGGCGGTGAGTTGGTCCTCGAAGGCAAAGACTTGCCGGCTGGCTTGAAAATGCTCTGCGATAATATGCCGTCCAACATGAATACGATGCCCGTGGTATTTGAGGCGGCAGCCGATGCTCCGCTTTCAGGCAAGCTGTTGGACTTCACCGCGCGGCACGTCGAGAACGAAGCTATTCGCGGTAGTTTTGGTAACACGGCGGACTACATCATCGCAGCCCCAGGCCAGTCGCGTTACCGTTGGAAATCTGTCAAGCAGTTGGCGGTGGCGGTCGTTGAGGAGTTGCCTTTCAAGATCGATATTGTGGTGCCCAAGGTACCTGTTGTTCGAGACGGATCGATGCAGTTGAAGATCGTTGCCACCAAAAAGGAAGGTTGGGACGAAGGGATCAATGTGCAATTTCCGTTCCGTCCACCGGGACTCGGTGCGGCAAGTTCCGTCAACATTCCCAAGGGCAAGACGGAGGTGAATTATCCGATCAATGCGAATGGTGGTGCCCAGATCAAGAAATGGAAAGTCTTTGCCTTGGGTTCGTCTGGCGGTATGTGGGGCTCTTCCCAGTTGGCAGATTTGGAGATTGCCGACGCGTTCGTGCGTTTTGAAATGCAACGACCGGCCTGCGAGCAGGGGCAGGAAGCACAGATTCTGTGCAAGCTGAATCACACTACGCCTTTTGAGGGTGAGGCTACCGCGCAGCTCTTGGGAATTCCTCCCAAGGTGACGACGACACCGATGAAGTTCACCAAAGATACGAAAGAGCTGGTGTTCACCCTGAAGACAGACCCGGCGAGTCCAGTTGGAAAGCACAACTTGATCTGCCAGGTCACGATTCCCAAGAACGGTGAGCCGATCGTGAGTCGGGCGGGCGGAGTTCAACTGCAAATCGACAAGCCGTTGCCGCCCCCACCGGATGCCCCCAAACCGATGCCCAAGCCCAAGGCTGCCGAGAAAAAGCCAGAGGCGAAACCTAAGCCCAAGCCAAAGAAGCCTCCGAAGCCGTTGACGCGTTTGCAGAAGCTCCGGTTGGCTGCCAAAAAACGACAGGAAGAGAAAGCCAAGGCCGCCCAGGAGGGCGGCGAGTAGCAGGCAATATTTCTGGCGTCTGAATACCCTGAACTTCATTCACTCATTGGACATACACCGAATTCGGTCACAGAAGAGGGATGACTCTTATGCGTACGCAGGTGTTTCTTATCGTTGCCACGGCAATTCTCACTTGGGCAATTCCGGTGACTGCCGAGGAATCAAAAACGCCACAGGTGGCTCCGGCTGAGATCAAGGTTTATCCCGCGGATGTTCATCTCAGTACGGTGCGTGACCGGCAAGGCTTGATTGTGCAGGCAATCTACTCTGATGGTATTACGCGCGATGTTACCGACAAAGCCCAGTTTGCGCTCAGCGATGCTGGTTTGGCACGGCTTGAGAAGAATGTTCTCTACCCGTCGCAGGATGGTGAGGGGCAGCTCACGGTCACGTATGCCGGCCATCAGTTGGTTGTGCCGGTGAAGGTCGAACGCGCTAAAGAAGACGTTCCCATCAGTTTTATGCTGGATGTCATGCCCGTCTTTATGAAGGCAAACTGCAACACGGGAAGTTGCCACGGTGCAGCTAGTGGCAAGGATGGGTTTCGGCTCTCGTTGTTTGGGTTTGACCCTCAAGGCGACCATTATCGCATGACTCACGAATTGAGCGGCCGCCGTATTAACCTGGCGGTGCCACGCGAGAGCCTGGTGATGGAAAAGGCGACGGGTGCGGTCCCGCATACCGGCGGCAAGCGATTTGACATCGATAGCGAGATGGCTCGCACCATGGAACGTTGGCTGGTTGCCGGTGCCCCCAATGACCCGGATCCGGCCAAAGTGCCTACCGTGGTCTCTGTGGAAATCTATCCCAAGGGAGCGGTGCTCGATGGTGAAGGGGCGACACAGCAAATCAGTGTGCGTGCGAAGTACTCAGATGGCACCGACCGTGATGTAACTTCCCAGGCGTATTTTCTGTCAAACAACGATAACTCGGCGCCCATCGAGCAAAACGGTGTCGTGACCGCTGCCAAACGGGGTGAGGCGTTCATCATGGCGCGTTTTGAGACGCATACGGTCGGGACTCATTTTATTGTGCTGCCGAAAGGGTTGAAATTCACGTGGAACGAAGTTCCCTCAAATAGCTTTGTTGACGACTTGATGTATCGGAAATTCAAGAAGCTGCGGATACAGCCTTCGAACGTCTGCACGGATGAAGAATTCATGCGCCGTGTGTATCTCGATGTTGTTGGCGTGTTGCCGACGGTCGAAGAGTTTAATGCTTACGTCAACGACAGCGATCCGAAGAAGCGTGAGAAGTTGGTGGATGCTTTGCTAGGACGCAAGGAGTTTGTTGAGATTTGGGTGATGAAATGGGCCGAGTTGTTGCAAGTTCGCACGACCCAGCAGATCGCCTACAAGCCAATGCTTCGCTACTACAACTGGATTCAGGAACGCATTGCCAGCAATATGCCGATGGATCAGATGGTCCAGGAATTACTCGGTGCTAGTGGTGGTACGTTTGAAAATGCCGCCACCAATTACTATCAGATGGAAGGCGACCCGAAGAAAGTCGCCGAGAACGTAGCCCAGGTATTTATGGGGATGCGTATTCAGTGCGCCCAGTGTCACAATCATCCGTTGGACCGTTGGACGATGGATGACTACTACAGCTTTGCCGCATTCTTTTCTCAGATTGGCCGTAAAGGGGGCGAAGATCCTCGTGAGCGCATCATCTTCAATAGCGGTGGCGGTGAGGTAAAGCATCCTGTCGGCGGCCGAGTAATGGCGCCGAAGTTCCTGGGTGGCGGTGTGGCCGACGTTAAAGGTAAGGATCGTCGCGTTGTCATGGCCAACTGGCTGGCTTCTCCCGAGAATCCTTACTTCGCCAAGAATCTGGCGAACATTGTCTGGAACCACTTCTTTGGTAAGGGGATTATCAATGAGGTGGATGACGTTCGCGTTAGTAACCCGCCGGTGAACGCCGAATTGCTTGACACCCTGGCGCAGAAATTCACGGAATACAAGTACGACTTCAAGAAGCTTGTTCGTGATATCTGCACGTCTCGGACTTATCAATTCAGTACCGCCACAAACGAATCGAATGCAACGGACACGAAGAACTTTTCGCATGCGTATTTACGCCGCGTCCGCGCTGAAATTCTGCTCGACTTGATCAGCCAGGTGACTGGTACCAAGAACAAGTTTTCTGGGTTGCCAGTAGGCGCCCGGGCAGTTCAGATTGCCAATGGCAATACCAGCACCTATTTTCTCACTACTTTTGGACGGGCGAGTCGGGCGACGGTTTGTGCCTGCGAAGTGAAGGTCGAACCGAATTTGTCACAGGCACTCCATTTGATCAATGGTGACACATTGCAGAGCAAGGTGGGCCAGGGCAATCTGATCGGTAAACGTCTCGAAGAGAAAGTCGCTCCCGAGCAAATTGTGGAAGAGCTGTATATTCGTTGCTTGACACGACGCCCGACGGAGGAGGAGCGGAACAGCTTGAACACTGTTCTCGCCGAAGTCGAAGACAAGAAGCAGGTGCTGGAAGATGTCTTCTGGGCTCTGTTGAACTCGCGTGAGTTTGTCTTTAATCATTAATGCGTTTGTCGTTGCGGAAACTCGCGTCTGGACGTCAGGGCTCTGTCAACTATCGTGGAGACAGGGGCTGCGTTGCGAGAACAGTCATGTTTTCCAGTTCGTCGTGTCGCCTGAGCCCATTTAGAGGTTTGCCTAGACAGGTGGAGGAGATCATGGATCAGCGTTATTGGATGGTCGCAGCTTGTCTTTTTGGCTTCGCCACAGGTGGGGGCGATGTCGTGGTCGCACAGCCCAAGAAAAAACCGCCCAAGATCACCTACGATGACCACGTCAAGCCGATCCTGAGGCAGAAGTGCTTTAGCTGCCATAATCCAGACAAGAAGTCAGCGGACCTAGATGTGACCAATTACACCAATCTGATGCAGGGCGGGGCATCAGGGACGGTTATCGAACCGGGTGATTCTGGAAGCAGTTATTTGTATAGCCTGGTTTCGCACGCGGAAGAGCCGTATATGCCGCCAGACTCGCCAAAACTGCCCGATGAGATGGTGGAGACGATTCGCAAGTGGATTGATGGGGGTGTGCTGGAAAACAAGGGTAGCAAAGCGCTGGCTTCCAAGAAAAAGAAATTCAATCTGGCACTCATGACTGCCCCCACGGAGCGTCCTGCGGTTTCACCGATGCCGGCGCGATTGAGCCTTGAGCCGTTAACACGCACGACTGCGAATACGGCAGTGAGTGCGTTGGCAACTAGTCCATGGTCACCGCTGGCGGCAGTTGCCGGACAGAAGCAGATTTTTCTGTACGACACCAAGGAGTTGCAACTGGTTGGTGTATTGCCCTTTCCCGAAGGAATACCAGAAGTTCTCAAATTCAGTCGTAATGGACAGCTATTACTTGCCGGTGGTGGTCGCGGTGGCGCTACAGGCAAGGTCGTGGTGTGGGATATTACGACTGGTGAACGTGTGATCGAAGTAGGTGATGAGCTCGATGCTGTGCTGGCCGCTGACATCAGTTCTGACCAGACGCTGATCGCCTTGGGAGGGCCGCAACGTATCGTCCGGATTTACTCCACCGAATCGGGACGCCTCCTGCACGAGCTTCGCAAGCATACAAATTGGATTTATTCGCTTGAATTCAGTCCCGATAGCGTTTTGCTGGCATCGGGTGACCGGAATGGCGGGTTGTTTGTGTGGGAAGCTTGGACTGGGCGGGAGTATCTCACACTCAAAGGTCATGGCAATGGAGTTACCGATGTCTCTTGGCGGTCCGACTCGAATGTGCTCGCTTCATCCAGTGTCGACTCGACTGTACGGCTTTGGGAAATGGAGAATGGCGGACAGATAAAGAGTTGGGGTGCGCATGGTGGCGGAGCGGCTTCGGTTGAGTTTTTGCGTGATGGTCGGCTGGTGTCATGTGGTCGAGACCGTGTCACCAAGTTGTGGGATCAGAACGGCGGGCAGCAGCGAGCTTTTCCCGCATTTGGCGAACTGGCTCTCGAAGTGACGTACTGTGATGAGACCAATCGATGTATTGCCGGAGACTGGTTGGGCAACATCCGTGTCTGGAATGGAGCGGATGGGAAACAGCTTGGCGAGCTGAGTTCAAATCCGCCTAAATTGGCAGAGCGGCTGGCGGCCGCTCAGGTCCAGCTTGCCACACGTCAAAAAGAGCAAAAACCCACAGCAGTTGCTTACCAGGGTGCCCAGGCCGCAGTGGAAAAAGGGCGTGCTGACTTAACTGCCGCAAATAAGACAAAAGCCGAACAGGAGAAGCAGCGAACGGCCGAGCAAACACGTGTCAAACAGAGTCAGGACCGGGTTGCCAAACTGAAAGCCGAATATGATCCACTGGTTAAACTGGCAGACCGACTATCCAAGGGAGTGCCAGTACTCAAAGAAGCTGCGGCCAAGTCGCAGCAGGCTGCCAAGCAGCTGGCCGGTGACAAGGAGCTGGCAGAGGCTGCCAGCAAGCTCGTCGCGATTGCAGCAGCGCGTGACAGCCAACTGCAAGATACGAAGAAACAGGTTGTCGCGAAGGCGGCTGAGCTCAAGAAGGCAACCGCTGAACTTGCTGAGGCACAGAAAAAGGTTGACGTTCTCAACAAGCAAATTGCAGAAACCGTCAAAAAGGTTGAGGCTTTAACAGCGGCAGTCAAGCCTCTGGAAGAGAAGGCTGCCGCGGCGAAGAAAGTTCTTGATGCCGCAGATGCAGCACTCCAGGTCGCTGCAACTTCCGTAGGAAAATGGCAGACGGAGATTGCCTTTGCAGGCAAGATCGCGAGTCTCATGAAGCAGCGGACCGACGCGCTCTCGCAGCTGGAGAGTCGGCTGGCCGAGAGTCAAGATGCCCAGGCAGCCGTCAAGGACGCGCAAGCCAAGGCCGCGGAAGCCACCACAAGTGTTACCGCTGCTCAGTTGGAAATTGACAAGGTGAACGCGGAAATCCAAGCTGCACGTGAGTTGACCGAAGAGTAGTCGCCACCATATGGTCATTCACGTGATTTTGCGAAGGGACATGCGGAGAGAATCATTCAGCGCATAGAAAAAGGACGCTTTCGGAGCGTCCTTTTTTGTTGGCAGATTCCAGGGGCATTGCAACGATACGGGTCTGCAGCACACCTCGTCAGCCGGGCAGTTTCTATTCGCGTGGGCGAATGGCTCCGGTAAGGCCGCTGTAATCAAAGCGGTCTTCGGTATGCCAGAGTGGTACACCAAGTTCGACACGCTGGCGAAGAACCTCGATTTTTTCTTCCGAGCCAGCGGCTGCGTTAGTTGGCGTAAAGTTGTCAGACTCTTCCGGTCGGAAGTCTTCATCGTGTCCGTACTTGAGAATGGCCTCAAATACATTCTTACATTCAATCATAGGGTTTGTCCTCCTTCGGATTAAGTGAGCAGTTCGCCAGTCCAGACAAGTACCGTGGTACTACCACAGCCGGACGGCGGGCAATGCTCTGGTTGGTGTCAACAGTCGTTAGGTTGGGCAACGACTGGGCTTGCGAAGCCAAGCAGGCGGGAGAAACTCGCTTCGAAAGCAAATAAGATCTTCGACCTCTTGGGAATCGCTCAATTATCGATGATGGGGATTGATTGTCAAGCATTTTTCCGGTTTCGAGGACGTCTTAGCGGTTGAAATGTATGGTCCGAGGCCGCGTCAGTGCGGTTGGAGACTCGAAGCCGATTGAGGGCAGTTGCCGGGTATGGGGAAGTAGTCTGGGTACGGGAAATAGGTGCAACAAAGTACGGCCGTTGGCGCAACAGAGAGTCGCTAGGTTTATAGATACGTGAGAGGATGGTGACTGGTTCGCTTGCAGGCATGAAATCAAAGCGGTGTGTTCGACGGGGAAACGTCGTCAGGATACCGCCGGCCTAGTGTTGCAGCTTGGGAGAGACACCTGGGCGAGCAGGTGTGCCTGGATGACTTCTGTGGTTTTGCTGGAAAGGACAGAATTGTGTGGGTTCAACAGCGTTTGACGATGCGTCCGGTAGCCCGAGGCTTTCATCTTGTTACACCTCAGATTGTGGCCGCATTGCCCGACTTGGCCACAACATCCGTCGGCCTGTTGCATGTTTTCATTCAACACACGTCCGCTTCACTGAGTATCAATGAAAACGCCGATCCCGATGTGCCAGTTGACCTGGAGACTTCGATCAACGCGATTGTCCCTGAAGATTTTGCCTACACCCATACATTAGAAGGGCCGGATGACATGCCGGCACACGTCAAAGCTTCCCTGTTGGGAAGTTCTGTCACAGTTCCTGTTAGTAACGGTCAGTTGGCGTTGGGGACGTGGCAGGGGATTTATCTGTGTGAGCACCGGGATCATGGTACGCGGCGGCACCTGCTTCTGACCCTCTGGGGTGCGGCGAACTAGAGTGTTGTGCGAGCCATTCTGGGGCCGCCTGTTGGGCGTTCGCGGTTGTTTCAGAGGATGTGTGACGTGCGAGTCGCTGCACGCAGTTGACTCAGCCACCATTCCGTCAGGGTAGGAAGGTTGGCGTTCGCATCGACGTGTCGATAGGCTTGCAGGCAAGAATCGATGCACTGTACACAATCCGCATCGGTAGCGTTCGCTACGTGTGTCGTTTCCGCAGGCTGCGGAGCTCCAGAGCTGACGTAAAGACATTTCTGGTAGTATTCCAACGCGAATTCAATGGTGTTCTTCAATCGTTGACGTCGGGGCGGCGCATCCTTGCCGGCAGATTCGACATATTCCATAACGGTCTCTGCAAGTGCCTGCGGTTGCCAGCCCTGCTGTGATAGGGTTGTGTGTATCGTGCTTCGCATCCTTTGTGTTTCTTCGTCACGCAGGCGTTGGGCGCGGTCGATGCTGCCCTGTCCCATGCGAGCCATCGCCAAGGCTTCTTCCTGGTTGTCCGCGACCCCTTGTTGCTTGAGAATCTGGGCCAATTGTTCGTTGGTTAGGCGCTGGAATTGAACGAGCTGTGCGCGAGACCGGATCGTTGGTAATTGCCGATTTGCATGCGTGGTGATCAAAACAATCAATGATCCTGGCGGAGGCTCCTCAAGGAGTTTCAAGAGGCAGTTTGCTCCTTCGGCATTCAAGTAATCGGCATCATCGATGATGGCGATTTTGCGTTTGCCAGCACGCGGCTTGAGTGACATCTGGTAGCACAATCCGGTCTTCATGCGATGTTCTCGGTCGCCGATCAATAGTTCCAGCGGAAGCATGCTCTTGTCGGGGGGCTTGGCGACGAGATGCAGATCGGGATGTGCGCCGGCTGCGACTTGAAGGCAGGAAGCACAACCGCCGCAGGGGTCAAGTGCCACGGTCGTAGTAGCCTGACACAGCAAGGCGGCTGCCAATTGTTGGGCAAACGTGCGTTTGCCAATTCCCGCCGGTCCAACAAACAGAAAGGTGCTGGCGAGACGCCGGTTTTCTGTCGCTCGCCGAAAGCGTTCAATTTGTCGGTCGTGTCCGATGATGTTCCAGGGCATCAGCATCGCCAGCGAGGAGACCGGGGGTTGTGGCTGCTATTGTAACCGCCCGCGGCTCTGTGGCGACTGGATCGGCCTGTTGCTGTTCCTGGCAAGGTACACTGGTGGTGCGAGTGGCTCGATCTGGCTTACAGCCCCGGATGCCTTTTCAGGAGGGGGGCGACAGCGTGACGGATCGCCGCTTGCACGGCTTGCCGTTCGCAGGCAGCGTCGATAACTGCCACTTCCGGGCGTTCGGCAGCGGCTCTGAGAAAGCCCTGGCGAACGGCTTCCAGGTAGGTTGTGCCCTGGGATTCGATGCGGTCTGGTTCTCGTTGAATCCGTTTGACTGCCGCTTCAACTGGCATGTCCAGCAGCAGGGTCAGGTCCGGCTTGAGACCAGCGGTAGCGACGTTCCCCACTTGCCAAATGTCGTCGATTTCGAGGCCTCCAGCGTAGCCCTGGTAGACCACAGTCGCCAGCAGAAATCGGTCGCAGATCACCGTCTTGCCGGTGTTGAGTGCCGGCTGGATGACTTCTTCAACAAGTTGCGACCGAGCAGTCATAAACAGGAACATTTCACTGCGCCGATGAATTGGCAGATCGCTTGCCAGCAGTAGCTCTCGCACTGTTTCCCCCAGTGGAGTGCTGCCTGGATCGCGACAGATGACGACTTTCTGGGAGTACTGGTCTCGCAACCACTGGGCAAGCAAGTCGATCTGGGTTGATTTGCCGGTACCGTCAACACCGTCAAGCGTGATGAACATACTCGTGAAGTCCGTGCGAGATTACTGCCACACCCGCACTTGCATCAAGCGAGCTGCCCGGGCTGCCCCTCTTATACCCGTTGCCGGTTGTTTGAAGCAAACCGTACTCTACCGATTCCGCCTTGCGAATCGAGGAGATCCGGCGCGCTTGCAGTCCGGCAGATTGTCTGTTCGTGCAAGACGCGGAATTTCAGGTTTGAGTATGCCTGGCCCTCACCGGAGGTGTTGGCACAAAGTGCTCGACGCGCACAGGCGAGGCCTGTGCCGGTGTAGCCTGCGGGAGCACGTGGGGCCTTGCTGCTGACCAGGAATGCAACAAGTCTTGCCTTCCCAGCCGGAGTTCGCCGTTACACCTGCCGTTCCAAACGCCACGAATCTTGTGCGCAGCGAGGAGTGATGCAATTGCAGGACGATTTTGTCTTACCAAGGTGAAGACGTGTGGACCGGAATTAGTTGGCCGGTACCGATTCGGGTGGCGGCAGGATTTGCGAACCTGGCTGGGTCGTCGCGGGTTCGCTATAAACCGGTGCGGACTGGAAAATTGGGTTGCAGGCATCGCCTCGATAGAACGTTTGATTCCACCAATCCCGTAAAGGCGTACCACACTGACAGCCAGTTAGCATCACGGGCATAAGCGTCAGGGACGCTATAACTGCTATTCTCTTCATCGTCGTCTTCCTTTTCGCTTACGGAACGCTTATTGGAATACGGGCTGTTACGCCTCGCCTTATCAGTTGGTTCTGGTATGCGGTCAGTCAGGTGAGGTTGTCCGTGGAGACGGTATCCGTGATTGACCAGACAACTCTACAACACGCTTGACGATGTGCAAATGCAAGCCGTGTTTTTCTATGCGAGTTGTTCTTGAGCTATATTTGCGGACGCGATCAAAAAAAAACTGACAGCGCGAATACAGGTGCTAAGGTTTCCTGAACCCTTCTCACTGATCAAGTTTGACTGACTGATCAAGTTTGACTGACAAGTGAAAATCGTTGAAACACGGAGTGCGTACACGTGACTCGTAATGGCCTTCAGAATCGATCCAGAAAAGTTGCCGGATTTGCCGGTTCATGGATTCTGGCAGGGATAATGCTCGCCGGAGCTGCCAGGGCGGGTGACCTTGCTTCCGCGGTAATCAAGGTCGTTGATGAGCCAATTGCGATTAATGCTGGGGCACGTGGCCAGGATGAGTTGTGGTATGCCAGTACACGCCATTTGGAACTGTCGGATCTCGATCCCTTGTCGCTCCCGCGTTTACAGGTGTTACGCCACAGTAACGGCATTTGGGGCGAATCATCGATCGAAACACTGGTTGGTGATTCCGATCCAGCAAAGACGACGTTGTTTTACTTCCATGGGAATCGGGTGCCGGTTGAATATGCCATCGAGGGTGGCAGCTTGATTTACCAACAGGTGCGCGATGCCATTTCCTGGGAAACGCCAATCCGATTTGTGATCTGGTCGTGGCCCAGCGATCGAATTTGTGGTCAGCTGAGAGATTTTCGTGTCAAAGCAGTGCGCACGGATGTCGATGCATTGTTCCTGGCTGGGGTATTGAGTCGCATGCCCAGGCGAGTGCCTGTCAGTATACTTGCCTACAGCTTCGGGGCCCGGATTGTGACAGGGGGTCTCCATCTAACAGGGGGTGGCGAGTTGCTGGGCAAAAAGTTGGGACACGAGAATCCTGGTTCGATACATCCCGTGAGGACAGTGCTTTTCGCCGGTGCCGTGCACCAGGACTGGCTCTATTCCGGCGGGAAGCAGAGTCGAGCATGTTCTCAGATGAACAAACTTCTGGTGTTGTACAACTCGCTTGACCCACTGCTGATGCACTATCGTTATCTGGAAAAAAACAGTCGGCCTGCCGCCTTGGGTTTTGCCGGGTTGGAACAGGGGCGTCTGGCGGACCAGTCGGTCGTGTTTCATCAACGTGATGTCCGCGACCAGGTAGGTCTTTCACATTCCGAGTCGCGTTACTTTGCCTCGATAGAACTGGTTCGTCAGCTGAGCCGCTATCTGCAGTGGAAGAAAACGCAGTGACCATTGCCACTCTCAGTTTGGCCACGCGGCGCTCGCTCTGCGCGCCGTCTATAAAGCTGGTGCGCCAGCACGTTGCGAAACGCGGATGCACGGTTCGTTCTGTGTGCCTTGCCGAGTAGCAGAATTCGTGGTGCTAAATGTTGACGGCGTCATTCAACATGTTGATGTACTGCATCGCCATTGTCAGGATGGTGACAACCAGAAGGCCTGCCACAATCAAGAAGACCAGGAAGCCTCCTGCAGCAGAAAGCGCTTTGAAGTAGTGCTGCATTTTCTCGTCGTATTGAACGGCGAGTGTTTCCATCGATTCGCTGACTGTGCCCGCACGTTCACCAATGGACAGGACGTCCAGAAAATCGTGGGGGTAGCAGCCGGTATCCTGGAACGCAGCAAGCAGCGATTTACCGTCTTGGACGGCCTGTTGCATGTCGGGCAGGTGTTGCGTGTAGTAACCGTTTTGTGTGGTGTTCACGGCGAGCGACAGAATACGGCGGGGATTCATTTCCGAGTCGCTGGCCATCGCCAATGACCAGCACAGGCGTGACAGGGCAATGGTGCGGAGGCCCTTGCCCAGCCCGGGGATCAGAATGAGTACGCGCAAGATTGGCTCCAGTTTGAGCACTCGGTAGTAAATGGCGACTGCCAGTCCAATCAGGATTGTCAGCAGGGATCCGACCACCAGGGAGTATTTGATAAAGCCCTTCGTCCCATAAAGACCCAGGAACGTGATGGGTGGGTCACCTTCGCCACTCCAGACCATGCCCAGTATCAGGATGAACCCTCCGATCACGAAAATTGCCAATATTAATTCAAATACAGGCCAGGCGATCCCGGCGATGAAGTCCCGTTGCGTCTTGACGACGTTGTCATAGTAGGCGGCCAGCCGTCGGAAAATGCGTTCCAAGCGGCCGGTATTTTCACCGACCTCAACCATGGCGCAGGCCAGCGGTGGAAAGTAGCCACCGGCTTGCGCGAACGATTCGGTTAGACTGACACCGTCACCGATCTGATCCCGCATTTTTTTCAACAGCCTCCGGTGCCGCGACGCGCCGGACGCGGATTCTGTCTCCAGGATGCGGCGGATATCGATTCCCGCGTGCAGTGAATTACCCAAATTGTGGCAAAATTGGGCGAGCCGTCTGGCGCTGATCCGCGATCCCATCGCCAGTCCACTGAGCGAGACCCGGAGCCGCTGGCCCTCAGGCAGACGGTTGGATGCAGGTGGCGGTGGCGGTGGCTGCTGGGGGCGATTCATCGCAATTTGCCTTTCACGGGCCGATGTGAGACCGAGATTTGCTTTATTAATAATGGCTGCCCCGGCTGGGGCAAGTCCAGTTCGATTTGCTAGAATTGGCCGGCACTATGTATGGATACACTTAGCATGACCCAGTGGGACACGGTTACGGTGGTCGGGGCAGGACTCATTGGCGGGTCTGTCGGACTGGCATTGCAACGTCGCGGATTGGTGCGGCAGGTAATCGGGGTCGGACGCCGCGAGTCGAGTTTGCGCCGTGCCAAGCAGCTGGGAGTTGTCACAGCAACGACAACGAGCCTGGAGCTGGGAGTGAAGGAGGCGGAGTTTGTTGTTGTCGCAACGCCGGTTGAAACGGTAGTGGACAGGATTCGAGCGGTGGCCGATCATTGTCTTCCGGATGCGGTGGTCACAGATGCCGCCAGTACCAAGCAGTCAATCGTCGAGTCGATTGGCGATAACGGTTTAGGTGATTTGTTTGTGGGTAGCCATCCAATGGCGGGGAGTGAGAAGACCGGCCCGGAAGCCGCCGACCCCGACCTGTTCCAGGGGCGTTTGGTGGTCGTGACTCCGACCGGTGAAACAGCTGTTCAACGTACGGAGATCGTCGAACGCTTCTGGGAATCGCTCGGTGCGCGGACGCTGCAAATGGATCCCGCTGTACACGACGAGGCAGTTGCTAACGCGAGCCACTTGCCGCATGTGTTGGCTTCCGCATTGGCGGCAACAGCAAATGAGAGGGCACTTTCGGTCGTTGGTACAGGTTGGTTGGATACGACTCGCATTGCTGCTGGTGATGCGGAGCTTTGGCGACAGATATTGATGGACAATCGCTCCCGCATTATCGCCGAAATAGATAAATTAAGCGGAGTACTAACGGGCTTTCGACAGGCGTTGGCCGACAGCAATGATGCTGAGTTGATACGCCTCTTACAGCAAGGGAAGGAACGGCGTGACGCTGTGGGAAATTGATATGTATCCGGTGGGATCCCGGGATGATCCGGGAGCTCATGCGGTGGCATCGGACGCGGCAGACTTGGGGTTGGGTGACAGCCTGGTGGTTCGAGTTGCGCATGGCTACCTGGTTGAAGGTGCGCTAACACCGGCACAGGTGGAACGCCTGGCGACGGAGCTGCTGGCGGATAACGTTGTGGAACGGACGGTTGTGGGAGAGGTTGGTGAACCGGTCCTCAGCCAACCTCCGGAAGGTGAACCTTACCTGATCCACGTGATTCCCAAGGCTGGGGTAATGGATCCGGTAGCTCAAAGCGCGCAAGTGGCGATGGCTGACTTGGGTGTGCCCGTTGATGCGGTACGAACGTTGCGCAAGTACTGGGTGCAGGAGATCGACGAGTCGCAGATTGATGCGTTGTGTCGACGGATTCTGGCGAACGACGCAGTCGAGCAGGTGGTACGGGGGCCATTGCAAATGCGGCGGCTGGAGGTTGGCACGCCTTACCAGTTTCAACGTGTTGATGTTCCGATTCGCAAGCTTGCCGATGACCAGTTAATGGCGCTGAGCCGTGACGGCCAGTTGTATCTGACACTAGTGGAAATGCAGACGATCCAGACCCATTTTCGTGAATTGGGACGCGATCCTAGTGATGCGGAGCTGGAGACGGTTGCCCAGACATGGAGTGAGCATTGCAGTCACAAGACTCTAGCGGGTCGGATTGCCTATCGGGATGAAAATGGCGAACAGGTGTTCGACAATATGCTCAAGGAGACCATCTTTTCAGCCACCCAGCAGATCCGTGCGTCACTTGGCTCGGATGATTGGTGTGTAAGCGTTTTCGAAGACAATGCCGGGATCATTCGGTTTGACGAGCAACACAATGTGGTGTTCAAAGTCGAGACACATAATCATCCTTCTGCGTTAGAGCCTTACGGAGGTGCCAATACTGGAATTGGCGGCGTCATTCGGGACCCGTTGGGAACGGGTTTGGGAGCGCGGCCAGTGTGCAACACCGATGTGTTTTGTTTCGCGCCTCCAGATACCCCCGCGGACACCCTGCCCCCAGGCGTATTGCATCCGCGCCGCGTGATGAAAGGTGTGGTTTCCGGTGTGCGCGACTACGGTAACCGGATGGGTATTCCGACGGTGAACGGGGCGGTTTGCTTTGATCCTCGGTTTCTGGGAAATCCCCTGGTCTATTGTGGCAATGTTGGTATTTTGCCCCGCGACCGTTCTTTTAAGGAACCTCGGGAAGGAGATTGGATTGTCGCGATGGGTGGGCGGACGGGGCGTGATGGAATTCATGGGGCGACATTCAGTTCTGCTGAATTGACAAGTGAGAGCGAATCAGTTTCTGGCGGCGCCGTGCAAATCGGTAACGCGATCACGGAAAAGATGCTGCTTGACGTGCTGCTGGTAGCGCGAGATCGAGGGCTCTACAACGCGGTAACGGATTGTGGAGCCGGTGGGTTTTCCAGTGCCGTAGGAGAAATGGGCGAGCACATCGGTGCGGAAGTATGGCTCGATCAGGCGCCTTTGAAATACGACGGGCTGTCCTACACCGAGATTTGGATTTCCGAGGCCCAGGAACGGATGGTTTTGGCTGTGCCTGCGGAACACTGGGAGGACTTTGCGGCACTCTGTGATTCCGAAGATGTGGAAGCCACTATCATTGGGCGTTTTGAAGCGACTGGGCAATTGCGGTTGAAGTACCAGGATCAACTGGTTGCAGATGTGAGCATGGAGTTTCTCCACGAAGGGCGTCCGCCGGTTGTACGGGAAGCGGTGTTCACACCCGCTGTTATCTCGCTGGAGCCAGGGCAGGATGATTTTTCTGACCCCAGTCGTACATTGAAGCAGATCCTGGGGTCACTGAACGTCGCGAGCAAGGAATGGGTGATTCGCCAGTACGATCATGAAGTGCAAGGCGGTAGCGTTGTGAAACCACTGGTCGGTGTGGCCAATGATGGTCCTGGTGATGCCGCGGTGCTGCGCCCCGTCCTCACGTCCTATCGAGGGCTGGCCATTAGTTGCGGAATTAATCCCTACTATGGCGATCTCGATCCATATCACATGGCGGCGAGCGCCATTGATGAAGCGATTCGCAATTGTGTTGCAGTCGGTGCTGACCCCTCACGGATTGCGATTCTGGATAACTTCTGCTGGGGATACACCGACCGTCCCGAGACACTTGGCACCCTGGTTCGTGCGGCTTTGGCCTGCCGTGATCTGGCTATTGCGCTCAAAACACCGTTTATTAGCGGCAAAGACAGTCTCAACAACGAGTTTAGCTACCAGGACGATGCGGGAGACCGTCAGACAATCGCAATCCCTTCGACGTTGTTGATCAGCGCTTTGGGGCAAGTAGAAGATGTGCGTGATTGCGTCACGATGGACCTGAAGAATCCCGGGAACCAGCTCGTTCTGGTCGGTCTGACTCGAAACGAAATGGGTGGATCTCATCTGCGGGTGGTTCAAGAGCGGCCTGGAGGACAGGTGCCCGTGGTGATGCCGGAACAAGCTGGCCCGCTCTTTGCCGCGGTCCACCGGGCGATTGTGTCCGGGGCTGTGCGAGCCTGCCACGATTTGAGCGAGGGAGGGTTGGCGGTTGCCGTGGCAGAAATGGCGTTCGCGGGTGGTTGGGGTGCGGCGCTTCAATTGGCAGCGGTGCCTACGGATCAGGATCTTCCAACCGGACCAGAGAGGGACGGAATTATTCTGTTTTCGGAATCGAACACACGTTTCTTGTGTGAAGTGGCCACCGACCAATACGCGACATTTGAAGCTGCGATGTCAGGTGTTCCGTTCGCGCGAGTTGGCACCGTGACCGAGGATCCGCGGTTAATCATTGACAGCAGCGAATCGGGGACGCCGATCATTGATGTCCTGGCTTCAGAACTGAAGGCCGCGTGGCAGGAGCCGTTGCGTTGGTAAGAGTTCAGCGAATGTGCGGTCCTGGTGAATGGACCATGCGATTTCCATTTTCTCTTTGCACTGAGCAATGGAAGGCGATGTTTGCGCAGCGGACCAGCGTTGAGAGAACGTATCAAGTGACTGTCTGTCGGCGGTCTGAACCGATTACTATCATCCCCTCTCGCTCCGTCGGGGAGCGGGTGTTTCCCAGTTGAGCATTACGGATGGCGACTCCACGCGTTCTTATATTGCGGGCACCTGGAACAAACTGTGATGGTGAAACGGCGTTTGCTTTTCATCAAAGTGGTGCCGAAAGCGATGTGATCCACATCAATCGTCTGCGCGAAAATCCAGCTTTGACCCGCCAGTACCAGGTTCTTTGCATTCCCGGCGGATTCAGCTATGGGGATGATGTGGCGGCCGGTCGCATTCTGGCCAATCAGCTGCGCCACCATTTGGCGGAAGCCATTGCAGAATTCAAGGAGGCGGGGAAACTGGTGCTGGGAATTTGCAATGGTTTTCAGGTGCTTATCAAATCAGGGATGTTGCTACAGGCAGAGGAGACGCCTGTCGCTACATTGACATGGAACGACTCGAGGCAATTCGAGGATCGCTGGGTTGATTTGGGCGTGGCATCGTCCAAAAGCGTGTTCTTGCGCGGTATCCAGTCCATGTATTTGCCGATCGCCCATGCCGAAGGGAAATTCGTCGTTCGCGAGGAACACCAATTGCAGACGCTTGAGGCTGAGGGGCAACTTGTGCTGCGGTATGCGTCGCAGCAAGGAAGTTGGAGTGAGCCACTTGGTTTTCCAGACAATCCCAACGGGTCAGTAGCGAATGTGGCTGGCATCTGTGATGACTCTGGTCGTATTCTGGGTTTAATGCCACACCCGGAACGCTACATCGATCGGACTCATCATCCACGCTGGACACGTGGAGAGGGGCGCGATCCGGGCGATGGCCTGCAGGTATTTCGCAACGCGGTGGAGTTCTTTGCGAGCTAACCTCAAGCGGGGCGGAATTTTGAGCAGAAAACCCTTATAATCAAGGGTGGCCGAGGTCGATCATGCTTGTGCCGCACGGCGCGTGACAGGCCTTGGGGCGGTTACTGCGGAGTATTTGTCGAACGGGCTTGATGGCACGCCGCTATCTGGCCGCTCTGCCGAGCAGATTTGTTCTTTAGTCTTTCGCCCGTTCACGGGCGCGTTTGATCTGCGAATTGTGCGGTGTAGCGGAGGACCACTATGGACGAGATTACCCGTCAAGTCAGTCGCGCGCGCAGGCGACTGTTGGCTTTTCAGTTTGTCCAGTTCCTGAGTCGGACATTACTTGTCACGCTGCTTCTGACGGTGATGGCGCTGGCCGTTCCCAAGATCTGGAGCGTTGATTTCGGCGGCCCGCTGTGGACCTGGGGTTGGATTGTGGGAGCCGCTGTTGTATCGCTGGTGATTGGTGTGGGTGTGACGTACTGGCGCGGCAAGACCACCATTGAGGTCGCTCTTGAAATCGACCACCGGTTTGGATTAAAGGAACGTGTCTCAAGCTCCTTGGCGCTGACGCGCGCCGAGCGTGACGCAGGTGCCGGGGCTGCCTTGGTGCGCGATGCTACGCGGCGTGTTTCACGCGTTGAAATCAACGAGAAATTTCCCTGGAGAATCCGCTGGCCGGAATTGTCGCCGTTGTTGCTCATCCTGGGTGTTGTGGCGTTGCTGACCATCCCAGATGCCGAAAATGTGGCACAGACAAGTGCACCAACGGCGGTTGAAGTGCGCCGGCAGATTCACAAAGTCGCAGATCGGGCCAGTGAAAAATTCAAGCGACAACGAAAGCAATTGGCGGAACGGAATCTCAAGGAGGTTGCGGACCTGTTATTGCAGGCGGAGCGTGTTGCGGAAGACATCAAGAAGGATGGAGGAATCGACCGCAAAAAGGCGGCAATCAAGTTGAATAATCTGGCCCGGGATCTTGAAAAGAGACGCTCGGAAATGGGTGACCGTTCTGCCCTGAAGAAACAGCTTGATCAGCTCAAGGACCTTAAGGCTGGACCGGCAGAAAAACTCGCGAAAGCGATTCGGGAGGGTGATTTCCGGAAAGCGGGTAATGAGTTGCAGGAACTTAGAAAGAAAATGGAGTCAGGAACGTTATCCCAGGAGGATCAGGAAAAGCTGGCTGAGCAACTGCAACAGCTGCAGGACAAGCTGCAGCAACTGGCAGAATCGCACCAGCGAAAGAAACAGGATCTACAGAAACAGATCGACCAGGCACGCGGCAACAATGACCTTGCAAAGGCTGGTGACTTGCAGCGGCAGCTGGAAAAGTTACAGGCACAGGACCAGCAGGCCAAGTCGCTGCAGCAGTTGGCAAACAAGTTGTCGCAAGCACAGCAGCAGATGCAAAAAGGAGATCAGCAAGCTGCGGCTCAGGAACTCGCGCAAATGGCGCAGGATCTCCAGCAGTTAGAGGACGCCGGCGAACAACTGGAAGCAATGCAGGCGTTGGAATCCGAGTTGTCGGAAATGCGCGACATGATGAATTGTCAACAGTGCAATGGACAAGGTTGCCAGGCGTGCCAGTCCAACAGTGCCAGTAGTCTTGCGGCACAATCGCAGAACGCAAATGGCGGTCAGGGAGACCGGCCTGGAGATGGTCGCAAAGGGGAGGGTGCTGGTCAGGGTTACCGTGCAGAAGAAAAGACCGATACCGATACAATCCAGGCGCGAAATCGGGGAAACGCGAAGGCGGGGCCCTCAGTGATTACCGGTGACGCGGACGGACCGAATAAATCGGGGTTGAGTAAAACAGCAGCGCGCGAAGTGATCGAGTCCGCCGAAAACGCCGACACGGACCCGCTGGAGAATGTCCGTTTGCCACGTGTCGAACGCGATCATTCGAACGAATATTTTGACAAACTTCGCCAAGGAGAAGAATAGTCGGCGATTGGCAATGACGAAGTCGTCCACGCCCTCTTGGCGGTATCCGTGATACGCTGTCGTGTTTGTCTCTTTGCTGCAGGTGGTGGCCAGGAATTCTGCGGAGTCCCTCCTGCGATCGTGGGAGGGGCTAGTTGAATCCCGCAGGTTGCTGCTTCAGAGGCTTAATCGTCCGGGCAAGGTAAAAGAGTACAGCACCACGAGTGTGCCGCCAGAGACCATGCCCCAACGGAACCACACCGGTGGATTCCACTCTTTTTGTTGAATATTGACCTTGGGCCCTAACAGGCTGGGCTTCACCACGTTGGTGGTTTCTTTCAGAACGGCTTTTTCGACGAACAGCGATTCGGCGCCTAACAGGCTCAAGGAAATTCCTAGAGCCACAAAAAATGCTCGTACCATTGTGCCAGCTCCGCTACAGAGAATGCCACCGCCGTATTCCTGTCCGGCATTTCTGGAAGCTGTGCGTGCAAGAGAACGCACGGTCATTCTTCAGCAATGCATCGGTGTCACAGGAGTGATGAGGCTTTCATCGGCAGGTTCCAGCAACTGCTGTAACGTGGGTCCGACTATGGCGATTGTAGGCAGTGATTTCTTCAAGTTTTACTGTTTCGCTGGCTGGTCCAGTCCGTTCGAGCGGAATTGCGCTGAAGTGCACCAGACTTGGCCTGCCCTGGTTCCTCTTGGCAGGCCGGGCACATTCGGCTGTTTTCTCTGTGTTTTTCAGACTGGATCGCACGCGACTTGTCTGATTTCAGTTGGGTCCGTTTACTGCGGTGGGCACTGGACAATCGGTTCACCGGCAAACGGGCCGAAAAAGAGGGGCAGTCTACTTGTAGGGCGCGATTTGATACCCTCAACTGACTGTCTGTGGAAAAGGACTCAGAATGCACTTGATGTGTGCTACACCGGCACGGGGATGACGTTGGCCGTTTATTTTGATCAGGGGGGAAGGTCACGTGGCTAAAAAATTGTATTGCGGAAACCTGAGCTACGGAGTTTCCAGTTCCCAGCTTGAGCAACTCTTCTCAGAATTTGGCAGTGTGGAGAGTGCCCAAGTGATAAGTGACCGGGACACGGGGAGAAGCAAGGGATTTGGCTTTGTTGAAATGGAAAGCGACGCTGCCGCCCAGGCGGCCATCGATGGCTTGAATGAGACAGAGCACGACGGGCGTCGATTGATTGTCAATGAAGCTCGACCGCGAGAAGATCGACGGCGCAGTGGTGGGTACGGACGCGATTAGCGACGCTCGGAAGGGTTCGGATTACTGTCCGCTGGGCGCTGGAATTCGCTTTCCAGCTGCTCACGCAGTTTGACGGTGACGCGACCGGCAGGTAGCTGGACATCTCCGTAACGTACCAGTTCTCCTTGTTCGATAGCTCTGTTGGCGATTGCGCCATTTGCAAGACCGATCGGCAAGGCCTGCTGTGCCAGGCTCTCCTGACTTGGAATCAGGCGGCCAAACGGTGTAGCCCCCTTCGCCATCCAGGCGTTCGTTGACCTTGATATTGCGTTTCGCAATGGCTGCTACATCTCCCAGGAATGCTGTTGGGCTGCCCGTCGGTTCGTTTCGTAGCGCGACAGATGCGACACTGACTCCCAATTCCAGTCCGATCAAGTGCTGGTCGCGGTAGAGCGCTGCGTAGTGCCCCGAGGAGTCTGTCTGGATTTCGTATTCGTGGAAGCATTGCGTGACATAGTCTGTTGACCCCTGATAGGTCACATACACTCCCCAGCGCAGGTCATCTGCCACGGGGCTGCCGTCACGATACAGTGACGAGACGACTTTAACGGTTCCTTTTTCTGTCAGGATGCCACTCGCGGTACGAGGCTTCAGTATTTTCGCGAGTTGATTTCGGCTACTCGCTGGGAATTGCAGACCGGCAGATTGAGGGGACAGGCCTGTCGCGTTGGCAACCGCCGCCATTTCAATTGCAGATTTAGTTCCATCCAGGAATGAGCAGAACATTTATGCGTTCAGGCCTCCCTGGAGAACCTGCTCGTCGCTAAATCCATAATCCGTGAACACCGTGTCTGGAGTCGAGAAATGGTAACGTGGCAGATACCGGGTTACCTTGCCTGCGGCGACAATTCGAAATCGACTGGTCCGTGCCCAATCGACCAGTTCGCAGATCAACGCGGGCTGGTCGCCGTAAGCCATGCTGTACACAACACCGGCTTGTGCCGCTACAGAAGCCAGTAGCGGTCCCAGCAGGGCATCTGCTTCGACGGTGACCATGACGACATGTTTGCCCGTGCTGAAGGCGTCCAGTGCGTGACGGGTGCCGGCTTCGGGATCGCCTGTGCATTCGATAATGACGTGCAAATCTGCCTGCAGAAGGGTTGTTGGATCATCTGTGATCCCCACACATTGCCTGGCTGCTGCCGCGTTGATTTCAGAGATGGATGTCGTTGTCGCGAGCTGTTCTTGATTCCAGCCAGTGCGTAACAACCAGTCATAGGCCCGCTGTGGTGCCAGATCGACGATGCCGGCGAGTTGCACACCCAGGCTCGAGCGTAATTGAGCGAGATACATGGAGGCAAATTTGCCACAACCGATTAAGCCGATACGGATCGGTGTGCCTGACCGCTCTCTTGCTCTAAGGGAATTGTAGAGATTCACGATTTAATCTGCGGCATCAGAGATCTAGAGGGTCGCGTTTACCAGGGTGCGGGCAAGTCAATCTGGGAGAGGCGGTTTTACTGGTGCCAGGCAGATCCCATCAGGGGGCCTTGCAGAAGCCGCAGCCATTAATTGGGTACTGCGGTGTGGCTTGCCTCAGGAACGCGAAACTCGGTAAGCCAAAGCGAATGATAGATCACAATAGTTCAGGAATCACGGAACCCTTTTCCAGCAAGGGTTTTGATCGACCTACTGGCGTTACCGGGGCGACGTGCGGATCGATTCCAAGATGATGGTACATCGTGGCGACAATGTCGTAAGGCCAGATCGGACGTTCCTTGGGTACTTCGCCTTTGGCCGTCGAGGAGCCAATCACTTGTCCATGGCGGTAGTTACCGCAGGCGAGCATTACGCTTTGTACTCCTGACCAGTGATCTCGCCCGGCATCTTTGTTGATCTTGGGCGTGCGGCCAAATTCTCCCCAGACCACGACGAGTACTTTCTTATTTAAGCCACGTTCATGTAGATCCTGGATTAATGTGGTGACTGCTTGATCCATACGCGGGCTTGCCGCTTTAGTGCCCCATTCCAGTTTTTTGTGAAGGTCCCAGCCCGAACTGCTCAGCCCGACACCCGGGTCAATCACGGTGACAAACGTGACGCCGGACTCCACCAGACGGCGAGCTAGTAACGCTGTTTGCCCAGAGCGGTTATACCCGTATCGCTCTCGAGTTCGAGGGTCTTCTTTGTCCAGGTCAAATGCTGCGCCAGTTCGATCTCCTGTTACCAGGTCAGATGCAGCGCGGTAAAAGTTGTTCCAGGCACGTACCTGGGTTTGGCCAAACGCAGCGCGTAGCTCGCTGAACTGATTGAGTAACTTGCCACGGCTCATGAGATCACTTCGCGTAAGGTTGCCGATTGGCGCGAGACTCCGTACGTGGAAGTCGCTGTCTTGTCCGGGGTCTTTGCCGTCCCCGGTTCGCTTGTTGAGAATTTCCAGGGGGTTGTAGCGAACTCCCAGGTATGCCGATCGGTGGGGGTAGAGCCGGTGGATCCCTTGATTGTCTAACGGATAGCCCATCATCACATACGGTGGCATACCGGGGTGGTTTGGCCCACGCAGCATGGCGACCAGCGAGCCACTTGAAGGGTGGCTCGATTTCTTGAACGGATTGACGCCATTGGCTTTTGCGTCGTGGCCAGTTTGGCACCAATGCATACCATGTTGATGATCATTGTTGTCGTGACGCACACTGCGGATGACCGTCATCTTATCCAGCATCTGTGCGTGGCGAGGTAACGCTTCACAGATGTGGACGCCGGGTAAATTCGTGTTGATGGGTTGGAAAGGTCCGCGAATGTCATCCGGGGCATCCGGTTTCGGGTCGAACGTCTCGAAATGACTGGCAGCACCGTTGAGCCAGTATTGGATGACCGCCGTATCCGCCAACGCGTTTCCCTGACTCAGGTCGGCCAGGCTCTCCTGGCTGCCGACCGCGAGTAACGGCCCTGCGGCAGCGCCTGCCAGGAATGGTCTGCGATGCATTGACTGCTGATAGCTCTGACAACCGGTCCCTGTCATCTGTCTCCTCCGATCGCAGCAGCACTGTCAGGCTGCCAGTCAATTTGGCCGACCATGCAACACCGGATCACACACGACAGTGTGCTGGAAGCGTTATCGGCAGAAAAATCATCTGCACACGAATCTTCCTATGGCAACGCGAACATGCAAAGCAATTGTACCAGTCTGTCTGGTCAAGGCCAAGAAACATTGAGTTTGGTCTCACTCAGGAGATCAATGTCCCATCGGACTGTTGGCGAGCTCGTGGACCACTTTGGCGAGTGCCGCCAGAGTGGCTGTCACGTCGTCCTGGGTGTGTGCCAGGGACACGTAAAATTTGGAGTCGCCGCGGAGAATTCCCTGAGTCAGTAGCAGCTCGCCGAACCGGCGAAGCATCGTTTTGCTCCCCCGCAAGGTATCTCGGTAATTGACGATGTTGTGGTCGCTGAACACGACATCAAAAACGGGCGGTTCACCGACCACCTGGGCTGCCAATCCTGCCTGGTCGAGAAGTTCTTGCAGGCCAGACATTAGTTGACGTCCTGTGCAAAAAAGGCGGTCGTAACTTCCAGGTGCCCGGAGGAGTTCTAGCGTAGCCAGGCCTGCGACGGCTGCGACCGGATTGCCATTGAAGGTGCCGATTTGCGGTACGAATGTTCCAGGGGAGGCACGGCTGGGGTCGAAGCACGCCATGATCTCGGAGCGACCCGCGACCGCTGCCAAGGGAAAACCGCCGGCGAGTACTTTGCCGAGAACGCACAGGTCAGGAACGACCTGGTAGTACTCCTGGGCACCTCCGTAGGCAAGACGGAAACCGGTGACGACTTCATCAAAGATCAAGGGGATTCCATAGTGTGCGGTGACTTCGCGGACACGGCTGAGGAAATCACCCTGGGGGCAAACCAAACGCTGCAGCGGTTCGACAATCACACCACCCAACGTATCGTGGTGTTGTTCCAGGATACGAGTGGTGGTGTCCACATCGTTGAAAGGGGCCACCAGCACATCGTCACAGATCGCAGTGGGGATACCGGCTGAATCGGCGAGCGCAGCGGGGAAATCGGGTGGCTGCACAGGCGCCTGGCTCATTAACGCGTATTCGTTCATGCCGTGATAACCGCCTTCAAACTTGAGCACCCGATCACGACCGCGAAAGGCCCGTGCAACGCGCATGGCGTAGCATGTGGCCTCGGTGCCTGTGCAGGTGAAGCGGATCTGTTCGGCACAAGGAACGGCGCTGACGATTGCCTCGGCCAATCGGATCGCGGGCTCATTACTCGCGAAAAATGTGGTGCCAGTGGCGACTTGCGCCTGGACTTTGGCGACGATGGCTGGATGCGCGTGCCCCAACAGCAAGGGGCCGGACCCCATCAAGTAGTCGATCAACTCGTTTCCGTGGCTATCCCAGACATGGCTGCCTTGCCCACGGTGGATCAGGACGTTTTTGTAGAGGTTTCCGAGACTGCCACCTGGTAGTAGACGCTGCGCTCTGTCGAACAGATCGAGTTTGCTGGAAATTGCGGGTTCCATGAAAACCACTTTCTGATGCGCTGCCGGAACTCAGCTGCGAAGAGATCGCCACGTCAGTAGCCGGATGTGTGATTGATCAACGAGAGGATGGGGTGCTGCCAGCCGGTGGGGCTGGCGCTAGAATGCGCCTTGGCAAACGACTGGAAGTGTTTGCCTCTGCACGACGTGTTTGGGATGGGTGTGACAATGTAGCAACACGTTCAGCGTTCGTGCCAGTCACCGCAGGTGACGTACGTTGATTGCTGGTGAGCTGGATTTGCGTGGGTACGGCGTCTAGTGCGTAGTACTTATGCTCGAGGTGGTCCTGATAGACTTTAACCACACGAAAACCTGATGGGTCTTTGCCCAGCGGGCGGCCAACAGGTCCGCTGGTGATCATCTCTACGTTACCCGCTTTACCGTAGGTATTACGGTGATAGTGGCCGGCGAAGATAGCCCGTACGTTGTATCGTTTCATGGCTGTCAGAGCTGCGGCTCGTCGCGCTACGGGGAGGTTGAAGTACTCTTCCGGCTCGTCTTCTGTTTTCAGGAACCAGGGGTGATGTTGGAACACCAGGATGTGTTGTGCCTGGGCTTGTTGCGCCTGGCGCAACATCGTTTTGAACCACTCTTCTTGCTGCGCTAGTACGTTTGGTGCCGACTTTGAGTCTTTGATGACGCTTGAATTGAGGACCAGACATCGCACACCGCCGACCCAGAAGCCAAAATAGTCATCCCCAAAGTGCTTGCGGTAACTGCTGATCAAGACAGGATCCGGCTGGTTTCCGATATCGTGGTTACCGCAAACACAAACCAGGGGGATATCCCTGGACACTTTTGAGAAGTCGGCTTTGAATTGTTGCACCTGCGCAGTATAGCGCGGGTCGGAGGGGGTCGCATGAGTCAGGTCGCCGCAGACAATGACAAATCGGGGTTTGAGGCGATTAACGTGCTGGATTGCACGATTCACCAGCGTGACCTCTTGCTGGAACCCCTGGTTTTGCGTGAAAAATCCGTATTGCGTGTCAGCCAGTTGCAGAAAGAAAAAAGGCTTGTTCCATTTTCCTTCATGCGCGTAATCAAGTCCTTGGAATTCCCGCTTTTGAGCGCGGGTGAAACGCATCGCATCGTCGTTGGCTGGTTCACTAGCACGTGCGAGTGGGTAACCGAAAGCAAAGAAACAGACTGTTAATGTGGCAAGACGCATGGGAGAACTCTGCTTGTAGAGGCTGTGGGTGCCAGAAGGCGGGAAGCAGTGGAGGGACGTAGACTGCAGCCCTCCAACGGCGTGTTCATTACCCAACAGCTTAACCTCTTGGCGGTGGGCAAGCATCCAGTGTTTGTGCTGTACCTTGTTGCCGCATGCTTCATTGCCGAATGCTTCATTGCCGCATGTTCCGTTACCGCATACTCCTGGAGTTCGGAACACGGCCCTTTGTTTCTTCTGGCCCAGGTTCTGCGAAAAGATAGAATAAGGACAATCGTGTGTCGCCAGCAACGCCTGACATGAAGCCGTTTGCCAGCCGGGGTACGCGGGATTCCTGAGGTAACGCAGTACGCATTACAGTGAGGCCACAATGCACGAAACCACAAATCGAGTACTTGCCTGGAAGTCTGTGGATACACGCTATGGGCATTTTCGGAGAATCTTGAGCTGGTGGATGCTGCCTGTGTTGCTGTACGGCCCCATTACTGGTGTTGCTGGACTGGGATCGGCGTCGGAGCCGGAATTTCGTGTGGGTGCAGCAGTCCGCCAGTATACGCCAGACCCACTCCTCCCGGTTTCTGGTGGACTCGGTCCAGAGTCAGCGGTGACAAAGAAACAGGGAGAGTTGACGGCGCGCGCCGTGGTTTTTCAGCGCGGGGATACGGTGGTGGCGGTGGTGAGTGTCGATGCGCTTGGGTTTCCGGCGGTGCTCTGCGAACGCGTCCGCAAGCGGGTACCGCGGATCCCCGCTGATCACATCCTGATTAGTGCGACCCATACACATAGTGCGCCCGATTGTTACGCGTTTCCCGATGGCCGCGGCGGTCACACTGGAAATCTGGACTATATCGAACGTGTTTGCCAGCGGACTGCAGAGGCGGTGAATGCGGCCCTTGATGGGCTGCGCCCAGCCTGGTTAAGAGTTACCACCGGAGAAGCTCGCGGCAAGATCGCCTACAACTATTACGCCCCCGATCTGTACGATCGGAGGATGGGGGTGCTACAGGCAGTAACCCCTGCTGGCCAAAGGATTGCGACGGTTGTCAACTACGCGATTCATCCGGAAGTCCTCGGGGCAAATGTGGGAATTTTGAGCCCTGATCTGGTTGGCCCTCTGTGCCAGAAATTAGAACAGGAGGTGGGCGGTATCGCGATGTTTGTCAACGGTGCACAGGGAGGGATGGTCACAGCAGACAACCGCGATCTTGACCGTCCGCGCGATGCGCTCAAAGCGTACTGGCATGATCAACGGAACTGGCAAGAGTGCGTCCGTATTGGTCATACCATGGCTCAGGAAGCGATACGCCTTCTGAGCGATGTTCCGTTGCAAAAGGCACCTTCATTGGTGTGTGTGTCGCGGGATGTTACTTTTCCTGTGGAGTCCGATCTCATTTGGAATGTGCTCGAGCATTCTCCACTGGCTTATCCCCATAACGCGGATCGCACGATCACCGCGCGGGTGAATCTCGTGAATCTGGGGACAGCGCAGATTCTGACCATACCAGGTGAGGCCATGCCTAACATCGGTTTCTATCTGAAACGCAAGATGCATGGTGCTCAGCCTTTTCTGTTTGGGCTGACTAATGACGCCTTTGGGTACATTCTCAGCAAGGTCGACTATCACAGTTTCCCCCGTTATGACTACATCACGCGGACGTCTTTGGGGGAAATGACTGGTGAGATCTTGATCCGGGAATCCCTGGAACTGGTTGCCGAGTCACCAGTTCCTGATTCGCCGCGATAAGTCGAAATAGTTGGGAAAGTGATCGCATAGAGGAGAATCATACGATGTGGTGGGCCAATCGATGTGGATGGTGGCTGCTTGCCGTGGTCCTGTGTGGCGTGCCGACTGATGCTGCCGACCCGCTATTTCAACGAAAACGGAACATGGTTTATGCCGATGTGCACGGTGTCGGGTTGTTAGTTGATGTGTTTGTCCCGACCATGCGCAGTAACGGACGCGGCATTGTCGATGTCGTCAGTGGCGCGTGGCATTCTGATCCCGGGAAATTGCGCGATCACGAACGAGCCCAGATTTTTGAGATATTTTGTCGGCAGGGCTACACCGTGTTCGCACTGCGACCGGGTTCGGTGTCGAAGTTTACGGCGCTGGAAATGGCTGAGCACATTCGCACCGGCATCCGTTGGGTGAAAGGCCAGCACCGCGAGTTTTCTATCGCGGCGGAGCGACTCGGTTTGATGGGGGCCTCTGCCGGCGGGCACCTGGCTTCGTTGGTTGCCGTGACGAGTGGACCTGCCGGAGGGGCAACGGATGCATCCGTCGCGGCCGTGGGGGCTTTTTTTCCACCGACGGATTTCATCAAGTATGGGACTGTAACGCTTGACCCTGTCAAACCGGGCCCGCTGAACGAGACGCTTCGTCGCCTGGCGTTTGCCCGTGGAGAAATTGCCGGTTTCACTGCAGCTCAAATCAAGCAGCGTGTCCACAGCATCTCTCCCGCCCGTCTGGTCACAGCCCAAACGCCACCGTTTTTGTTGATTCACGGGGGTTTGGATTTGCTTGTGCCACTCCAGCAGTCGCAGTTGATGGTTGCCGCTCTGGAACGCCAGCAGGTGCCTGTGAAGTTGATTGTCAAACCTGGGGGTGGGCATCCTTGGCCAACGATTGCCGAAGAAGTCGCATTGATGGCGCAGTGGTTTGACCGCCAGTTAGTGGCGAGCCGCGCACTTCCCGACGTTCCCTAGTCGACGTCCGTCCGGCAAGGAAACGCCAGGCGTACAGATCAGTGTATGGGTCCGTGAAGAAAGTCTCGCACGATGCACACGTATCCTTCCGTGTCATCCCTTTGCAGATACTGTGCACCGAAATATTCGCGGGGAGTGAAGTCGGTAGGGCTAAGGGTGGGGGCGCGTGAAATTCGACGACGCCCGACTGACAGACGTGCATTGTGGAGCGGATTCTCAGCGCTGGAGTCCCTGCCAGTCTGGTTTCGGTGGACAGCAGCCGTTCGTCCATTGTGACAGTCATTTCTGCGAAGACCTTGGGGCTGCCGTAGACTTCTTTTCCGCGGGAATGCTGGAACGCGAATCGAGGAAGACTACCGGTGCAAAACAACCGATCTGGTTTTCGAAACGATAGCGCACAAGGATCAGGCGCTCTTGGTCTGTCCGTTGCGTTAGCTCAGGCCTTACTCGGGAATGTCTACCGGGCGGTCGTCACGCCGTTTCAGTAGTCGGTCAATGGTCGCCTGGAGAGGCTGGCCTGTCGCGTTCAATAGCAGAGGCGCTGCGTATGGCCCTGTGCTACCTGGCGTGCGAGTTCGCAGCCGTTGGAGAAGCTGTTGGCGGGCCTTGATGCGGCCCGCCTGCGGGGCGAGATAGTCAAATTCAAAGTCACTCAACCCAGGCAATTGGCGCAAGGACTGGTAGGCAACAAAACGTACGGCGGGGTAAGGGTCGTCGAGCAACAGAGCCAGAAAGGAGGCCTGCCAGTCGTCACCACTGGCCGCAATCGCGGGTGACCATCCCAGGTGCCAAGCTGCGAGAGCTCGCTGCATGGCATCGCCCGTGAGCAGCCATAGTAAGGAGGCGGCAGCCTCGCGCTGATCGGTAGTGAAAGTGAGTTCGGGTTGCTGGTACCAATCGTGCAGATGCTCTGCTGACCACTGCAGAGTTTTGTCGATATGGCAGAGATTGCAGGCGTTAGGACGGCCGTGTTCGAGGCTGGACGTGACGTTGGGGCTGTCGATGCGGTGACTACGCATTGCCGTTAGTAACGCGTAAGAAGTATGCGGCATGTGGCAGTTGTAGCACTGGCTTCCACTCGACTGGGCCGGGTGATGCGTGTGTTCTTCGATCGACTCTGCGAACCCTTGATGGCATTGCAGGCAGGCCTGGTTACCCTGCATGTTCTTGCCTAATTGCGTGTCCGGATCGCTGTTATGCATGGAGTGGCAGGATAGACAGGAAAGTTGCTCCGCCTGGTAGCAGGCGGTTTCCAGCAACCCTAGGTATTCAGCGCCGCCGACACGGCAGGCACGGTCGCCCCAGTAGACGGCCATGCCCTGTTCTTCCATTGCCTGTCGCGCCGGATGATCGAATGTGGCCAGTTCTCTGGAGGCTTCCAGCGGGTCACCTGCGCGGTGATTGAAGCCGTGGAGGTGGAACTGCTCAGTGTCCCGAGGTTGAAACGTGGCATGACACTGTCCGCAGATCCGTGCGGAAATATGAGCCGGTTGTCGCTGGGGATTCAAAATGGAGGTCACTGTCGTGGAGGACTCCGCGCGTTGTTCCCGCACATGGGCTTCACCGGATCCATGGCACGACTCGCAAGCAATCCCCAGTTCGGCGACCTCTGTCCTGAATTGGCCGGATCGGGGGTCCCACCCTGGGTTGCCATGCACACTGTGGCATTGAATGCATTTACTGTTCCAATGGCTGAACATGCGCTGGGCCTGCGGAGGCCTTAGAAATACGTCTTCGACTGGCAGCCAGCGTTCTTGCCCGATATGAAACTCCCAGGGAACTTGCCTGAGTCCGCCGTCGCGTCCACCGATCCAGTAGGCCTGTAAATGATGGGACCCAGTGGTCATCACAATTTTGCGCTCAACGGTCGGAGGACTGGTGATGCTTGCCAATGCGATACCGCGGTTTCGTTGTTCCAGCTCCCAATCCGGATCCGCCATCTTGACCCAGAATGCGTCGCCTCGTCGTTCGATTCTGGTCGTTCGGCCACGGGCCGTGAGCTGGGCCGGCGCGTTCAGTTCGGGAATCACGGTTGCAGGTGTCGCGACCTGCGTCATCGTGCGGTGGTACGTGGCGTGCCAACTGTCGTATTGTTTCTGATGACATTCCCGACAGGCAGCAGATGTCGTGAACCGAGTGTCCCCGGTCCTTTGGGGTACCGATCCGACAGGTCGCTCGGGAATGCCGGTGCGCTGACTGGAGGTGAGCGGATCGGTTGCTGGCTGTGGCGCCGGCGTGCGCCAGTACAGACTGGCCACGACGAGACCTGCAGTCAGGAGAGTTCCCAGCCAGGATAACGTGCGTCGACCGCGCCCCGCGGATGCGAATGCAAAGACCGCAGTCAGCAGAGCGGCGAATAGGAGCCAGCGATGCATCGAGTCCCGGGCGGCAGCGAGTCTGAGGCGAGAGCAAGTAACGGAAACACAAGCACAGGTTTGTCTTACGTTCTTTTAGCACGCAGGGCAAGCGGAAAAAACGGTGGACGTTCTTGGATACGGTAAAGGCCTCGCGCCGGTTCGACTGGCTTTACAGATGAAAGGACGCGCAGGTTTTCATGGTGGGTGTGCTGGTCGTGGATACTGCGTGGCATGGGGAATCAGATGCGTTGCGGTTCGTGCTCTAGATCCCGCAGGTGGGGTGCGTGCCTGTGTGTTCGTGTCCAACGGGACCAGATGAAAGTCTGTAGAATTGTTGTAGACGTTTGTTTGTACAATGCATCTGGTAGAGAGGCGACCAGTAACAGTTGGACTAGAGGAGCTGGCTGAAGATGAGATCTGGAAGGTGTAAGGGGCGCGTTACGACACACGCTGTTTGGGGCTACCTGTTAGGCATGTTTGGACTTTGTCTGTCGCTACACGCCACAGAAATTTCGCTGGTAGTGCGTTCACCCGACCAGGTGGACCGCGTCGCCTGGCCGGTGACTTCCGGAATTCCAGTTGCCCAGGGACGTCTGCAACCGGGAGACTCGGTAATTCTGCAGACTGTGGAAGGAGTTGCCGTACCACTCCAGACGGAAGTTCTGGGATTCTGGCCGGATGGTTCGATCAAATGGTTATTGCTTGATTTTCAGACCGACTTGCAGGGTGGGCAGGTTCGCTCGTTTTTGCTCCAGCATGGTGCTGAGGTTGCGGCGGCTCCGCAAAGTGACTCGATGGTCTCGGTGCGCCGCGAGCATCACGGGATCACGATCGACACCGGAGTCCTCAAGACGATGCTGGATCCCGCCCGTTTCCGATTACTGGATCGGGTTTGGCTGGATCGAGATCGAGATGGTCGGTACGGGGAACACGAACGTATGACGGGGTCCGAGGGTGCTGGCATTGTGCTGACCACCCCTGATGGTCAGCGGTTTACAGCGGACTGGACTGGCGCGGAAATGAAGATTGAGCAGACGGGGCCTCTGCGGGCGTGCGTACGGATTAGCGGTGATCACATCAGCCGACAAGGCAAGCGTTTTCGCTATGTTTTGAGATTGCATGCCTATGCCGGTTTGCCGCACCTCCAACTCGAGTACACCTTTGTCAACGATTTCACTGCCGAGACAATGACCCAGGTACAAGGTTTGGACCTGGTGTTCGCAGCGTCGACGGCGGTAGCGGCGAGGGGAACCTTAGGTAGCGGATCGAATGGCCGTCGCCTGTTCCAGGTCGATGATCGGCGGTTTGAAGTGGATGGCCAGGATGCCGGCCGCCGTGCTGCAGGGTGGGCTGCGCTGGCCGGCGATCATGGTGGCTTTGCGGTTGGCGTCCGTGACTTCTGGCAGAATTGGCCGAAGGCATTGACTCTGGAGAAACAAGGTGAAACGCCTCGATTGCGGATTGGGATTTTACCCGCATTTCCAAAGGGCTTGTACGATACCGATGACCTGAAACAGGAATGCAAACTGTACTACTATCTGCGTGACGGGGTTTATACCTTCAAGGTCGGCGTGGCCCGTACGCACACCCTATGGGCAACGTTTTTTCGTGGGACATTGCAACGCGAGACATTGCACCAGTATTTTCAGGCTATCGATGAGCCTCTGCTTGCCCAGCGGACCCCAGAGGATATTTCGCAGACCCGGGTTCTGGGGGTAGTGCCACCCGCAGACCCCAAGCGTTATGCGGGATTTGACGCCTGGATGAACGGCTTTACTCAGCTCCACCTGGAAGATGTTGAAGTGGTGCGAGAATTTGGTCTGTTGAATTATGGGGACTGGTTTAACGTCAATTGGGACAGTTGGGGGAACCTGGAATACGACACGGCGCACTGCTTTTTCATGCACTATTTGAGGACTGGCAAACGCCAGTGTTTTGCGCGGGCAGCGGCGGCCGCTCGTCATTTGGTTGACGTTGACATTGCCCACGCGGTGAACGAGGACGTGCGTGGCTATGGCGGCTCACTGAACTTCTTGCCAGGGAGTATCTGGTGCCACACGGTCGGACATACAGGGGGATACTACGCGACCTACGACGGCGAAAAGTACCAGAACGAGGCGCCGTTGGTGATGAAGGGCGCGTACCAGGTAGGTATGAGTGACACGGGGCACGTGTGGATCGAAGGCGTTTTCGATCACTACCATCTCACTGGAAACCGGCGGTCGCTGGAAATTGCCTTACGGGCCTGTGATGTGCTCGCGAGTCGTATGCCGACACGTTATACGGACCATCTGCGTGGCATTGGGTGGCCGTTGAATATGATGATGGCGGCATATCAGGCGACTGGCCAACAGAAGTACCTTGCTGCCGCAAAACGCAATTGGGAAGTGCTCCGCAAGGAACTCGATCCCGAACGTGGCTGGGTTGTTTTGCTGGCTTATGGGCATTGTAATGAGGCCGGCGTTGCCAAACGTTGTCGTGGACAGAATACCTATATGCTGGCTCTGACGCTTAGCGCCTTGGCGCGGTATCACCAGGTGACACGAGATCCAGAGGTGCTCGTGGCGCTCTCTGCGGGAATCGATCAGATGATTCGCCAGTGCTGGAGCGAAGAGCACCAGGGGTTCTGGTTGACGTCGTGCGACCACCTCAAGCACAACCCGCCTCCGCGCGTGAATTCCGCGACAATGCTGTCGGCTGCGGCTTTTGCACATGAGTATCGAGAAACGCGAAACGAGGAGCATCGACGCATTTGGCTGCGGTCGTTCCAGCGATGTGTGGAGGGGTCCCTGGAACAACTTCGCACAAAAGAACAGCAGGGTGCTACCGGTTACAGCAGTATGCAGATGCATTTTTCGCCGCACGGTTTGCCGCTGTTTGATGGCCTGCCAGCGGCTGGCACTGAGCCTGAGAAACGCCGCTGACCGGCTGACATGATTCCTGACTTGGTAAGGTGCCAACCCGGCGCGTATGGTAGGGGAATCGTTACAACGGCCAGGGAAGCAGAAACGCGTGGTGTTCGAATAGAGTACGTTTTCCGTGTTCTCCGATGCCTTGTGTAAAGAACAGGAGAAACACGAAGGCCAGGAGGGCCCCCAGGACCACGGCTCGGCACACCCAGGTCAAGTCGTACCACGCCGATTTGGATTGACGCGCAGCTCGGCCGTATGCCAGCCCGGTGAGAATTCGTGCGGGGTAGATGCTGACGATGAATACCACGGTGATCAGCCACATGGCATCCTGTGGTGGTAGTCTGACCTTGAGCAGATACAAGGGCAATGCCAGGGCGTGTACCAGGATGGTTGTCAGTGCCCAGGAAAAAGGGGCTCGTTTGAAGCACTCAATTGCCCGGCGTGGTTCAAGAATCGCGCTGAAGCGATTTTCGGCGGCCAGACGGGCCTGCAGGAACGGCAGCCAGCTCAAGACAAAGACCAGCCAGATACCCCCCGCAACACTTATCAGCGTTCGGGCGTCGCTGCCGTCACCGACGGCGAGCAGTGCTGTCGGTGGGAAAAGCCAGATGGCGGCACCCAGGTAACCGCGGATTCCCAGCCAGAAATGGTGCTTCAACCGCAGCGCGACGATGAACGAACGCAAGTGTTCACCTGCATAGATCCAGTAATCTCCGCGTTGTAGCCTGCGCCGCAACCAGATCGCATTCTTGAAGGGCCGAAAGAAACAGCCCAGGCCACCACCACGCGCCAGCGCCAGACAGAGATGCAGGGCGGTTCCAGTGGCCAGAATGATCAGCAGGATGCGCAGTTGACCGGTTGTTATGCCTGCCGGAGCAATTGTTTGCGCGTCGGCGACATACAGAGAAAACAGGCGCAAGGAGAGGATCCAAAAGCCGGTTCCCAGGACGATCGTTCCGATGCGCGGAGCAATTGCCAGCAAGGGAAAGGCATCTCGCAATTTGCCAGTGCGGGCTACCCTGCCTTCCGCTTCCAGCAAGTATCCCAAGGCAAAGAAATTTAACACGGGGATCGCCGCAACGACCGCGAGTATCAGGGTGAGGCTGGCCAGGCCAAAGATACGAGCTGGAATCCACCGCAAGGCGGCAAAGGGATGTTTCCAGGGATTGGGGAAAGACTCGACCTGTATTCCAGCCGGTCCGTGTTCCTTCAAGGCACCAGAGGGCACGCTGCTTACGGCGTTGCTGAGCGTGACATGCGCTGGCTGTGGAGATGCGGTCTGATTCATGTCGTACCACTTGTGGAGTGGGTACTATACGTGACAATGCTGGCCTGTGCCTTGTTAGTTATTGTGCCTTGTTAGTTATACTGGGTAGTGCTGCGTACGAAGGCACTGTGATTGATCGAGTGTTTGCTGAAAGAGTCGAGCGCATGGCTGGCGTGTTACGTTGGTTTCTTCCACTAGCGGTTATCCAGACAGTGCTGCTGCTGGTGGTGTGGGCCACCTGGCGCCCCTTTCTGTTGCAGCGATCCGGTGACGGCCGAGTTGACGTAGAGTCCTCGTTTCAGATGAGCGACACGGTCGCCAAAGTGAATCGGCTTTTTGAGACACGTTGGGACCAGTCCGGTCTGGTCCCGGCATCTCAGGCTCCGCAACTCCAGATCCTCAGACGTCTGTCCCTGGCTCTCTATGGTACGGTGCCGGCACTCGAAGAGATACGTCGCTTTGAGGCGGACCGGGCTCCGGATCGGTTGGCGCGGTGGGTGACAGGCATGCTGCGTGACCGACGTTTTCCCGAGTATTTCGCAGAACGGTTAGCACGCAGTTATGTCGGTGTGGATGGCGGCGATTTTATTGTCTATCGACGTGATCGATTCGTGGAATGGTTGACGGAGGCGCTCGCTGAAAATCGGCCCTATGACGACATAGTCCGCGAAATGATTGCCAATCGGGGGTTGTGGACGGGAAGTCCGTCTACCAACTTCATCACGGCCGCGCTGGTGATGGGAGAGCTGGAAGAAGAAAAACTGGCCGGTCGAGTATTTCGAGCCTTTCTGGGCCAGCGTGTCGATTGTGCCCAATGCCATGATCATCCTTTTTCGGATTGGAAACAGAGCCAGTTTGAAGGCGTCGCCGCTTTTTTCGGGCAGACTCGTTTATCACTTGGTGTCTTTGATCGTGCAGAGGTTGATGGCCAGTCGGTCGAATTTGAAGTGCTCGATCAAGAGAGCGGCAAACAACGGCAGGTTGTTCCCAGGGTACCTTTCCACGACGAGTGGCTGCCCGCCAGCGGTACGCGCCGCGCCCGACTGGCAGCCTGGGTCACGCATCCCGACCAGCGCCGTTTCGATCGGGCGATTGTCAATCGGGTATGGGGCTTGCTGTTCGGCAAGCCGTACCTGCAGCCCGTCGATGATCTGCCGGATCCAACAGAGCAGGTTACCGAGGACCTGTTGGACATCCTGGCGGTTGATTTTCGTGATCGCGGTCGTGATTTGCGCCAGCTCATCCTGGCCATGGTACTTTCCCGTCCCTTTTTGCTGGACTCACAGCACTCGGCAGACCAGGACCCTGCAGAAAAGGTTGTTGCCGCTGCCAGTGAGGGTGAGGTCAATCGCCTGCTGGACGAGTGGGCCGTGTTTCCGTTGACGCGTTTGCGTCCCGAACAAGTCATTGGTGCCATGCTGCAGGCCAGTTCAGTGGGAACGATTGACCGGCGTTCTCATCTGATCGTCCGTACCATGCGGTTGATTCGTGAGTCCGAGTTTTTACAGGAGTATGGTGACCTGGGGGAGGATGAATTGGAGATCCACCCCGGGACTATTCCCCAGGCGCTATTGCGGATGAACGGGGAATTGTCCAATGCTCTGTCACAGGCTACACCGTTTTCTTCAGCCGGGAGGGTTCTGGCTGTTTCTCCTGATGACGAAAACGTGGTCGAAAACTGTTTTCTGCTCTGCTTGACGCGCAGTCCATCCGCTGAGCTCAAGGCGGTTTTTGTTGAGCAACTGCGCGGTCAGAGCCCGGATCAGCGCAAAGAGATTATCGAGGATCTTGTCTGGAGTTTATTTAACAGCGAGCCTTTCGCGTGGAATCACTGAGGCACTGCGTTCCTGGTGTTGCGTTATGGGGTGTCTGGTTGCCAGCTGTTTTGTGGTTGAGAGATAAGGATGACTGAAACGCTCTCTGGTTTGACGGTTGCCGGCCGATCTCGCAGAAACCTGTTGAGCATGCTCGCAGGAGGCTGTCTTCCTTGTGCGCTGCCGCCTCTTTGGGGGAACCAGCGACACCAGCGCGGTGCGGAGCGCCCCACGTCACTGATTCTGGTGTGGTTGGCGGGAGGGGCGAGTCAGTTGGAAACCTGGGACCCACATCCGGGGACGGCCGCGGGTGGTGAGACGCAGGCGATCCCTACCAGGATCCCCGATTTGCTGATTAGTGATCTGTACCCACAAGTGGCCGAGCAGATTGACGCGTTATCGGTGATTCGGTCGTTGGTGTCGAGCGAGGGTGACCACGAACGCGCGACCTATTTTGTCAAGACAGGTTACCGCCCGGTGCCGGCACTGAAACACCCTGCCGTGGGGGCGACACTGGCGCGCATGTTGCCTGAGGATGCGGTCGCAATTCCCCGGCACATTTCTCTTGGCAACAGCCCCTGGCCTGCACGCGGAGGTTTCTTGGGGCCCGCCTATGACGCTTTCAAAGTCTATGCGCCTGGGCGTAGTATTCCGAATATGCGTGCTCCGGTACGGGGTGCCCGCCAGAATCGGCGTCTGGAGAATCTGCAGATTCTGTCGCGCGAGTTTCGTCAGCAGCGTCAGAGACAGGTAGCAGCCACGCAGCATCAAGAGATGGTGGCTCGCGCGCTGCGCATGATGGACTCTGAGCAGCTACAGGCATTTGAGATCAAAAGTGAGTCGCGTGCCCTTCGTGACCGCTATGGGGATACGGACTTTGGGCGAGGTTGTCTGGTCGCGCGTCGGCTCGTTGAGCGAGGCGTACGCGCAGTCGAGGTCACGCTGGGTGGATTTGATAGTCACGTTAATAACTTTGCCGTGCATCGAGAACGCGCTAACGTACTTGATCCGGCGTTTGCCACTTTGATCGGTGATCTGCGCGACCGCGAGCTGCTCGAGTCAACCCTCATCTTGTGTATTGGCGAATTCGGGCGTACACCAGGGATCAATCCGCTGGAGGGACGGGATCACTGGCCGACCGGTTTTTCCTGCCTTGTCGGAGGTGGTGGATTGCGTGCGGGGTTGGTGATTGGCCAGACCGACCCCGAGGGCAAGCAAAAACAGCCTAAAGACCCGATCCACGTGCCCGATCTTTACGCCACGTTGTTTCAGAGACTTGGCCTCGACCCACGCCACGAAGTCGTTTCGCCGATCGGCAGGCCGATCCGTTTGAGTGAAGGCAAACCGATCGCCAGATTACTGGGGACGAGTTAAAGGCCCCGCCCTTTGACACGCTGCGTCTGGTCAGCTCCGATATTCTTGAGTGGCTGCCCGGCTGGTGGCCCTTCGCAGGGCGTTTCAGCGTGGGTTCGTATCTCCGGCAGTGCTGGCGACAAAGCCCCTGCACTGCGGATGGTTCATTGGCCGAATTAGGAAACGGATACCCGTGGCTATGGTGTAGCGGATGCGTTCCCGAGGTGTGCTGTCTTGTGCGAATTTGGCCGATCAGACCACAAGACGCCCGAATCGAAGCTGCAACTTGAAACATTGCGCCGCGGAACCACGGCAAACGATTTGCGACCGTACTCTATCTCTGAGCGTGGCGAATCTCTGAGCGTGGGGAATCTCTGAGCGTGGGGAATCTCTGAGCGTGGGGAATCTCTGAGCGTGGGGAATCTCTGAGCGTGGGGAATCTCTG